>Ga0302271_10000195_pt1 | contig 55759 bp, 20 predicted proteins | sample III_Bog_N1_1_FD_198767 | JGI IMG/M metagenome (GOLD analysis project Ga0302271, IMG submission 198767) | Peat permafrost microbial communities from Stordalen Mire near Abisko, Sweden - III_Bog_N1_1 | ecosystem: Environmental > Terrestrial > Soil > Wetlands > Peat | place: Sweden: Abisko...
TTCTGAAAATATCGAAATCTCTAGTTTTAGGAAATATATATTAAATTTAGCTTCTAAAGATTATGTTTTGGCTGAATGACAATATCATGCTCTTTCTTCTCCCCAGCATTAAACATCTACTTCGAAGGCAAATTAGTATTATCATCTCAGTTTTTTTGAATATGAAACTTTAACTCGATCAAAATAGCAACAATTTATTAGCATATTCATCCCTCCCCCAAGATCATGTATTTGTATATGTGATTAACCATTCCTCCTTTCGAAGAAAAGATTGTTTTACCCTTGAAAATTAGTCCATTATGGGGAGAAAGAAAGAACTCCTAACAGATAGACTGCGGGAGTATTCCCCCCTCAAAAATCAGGAATTAAAATAAACACAAAAAAATTTACATTTCTTCAATAAGTCTCCTTCTACTAATCTAAAATGAGCTGCCAATCAAATAGCGACTAGCCTATAAGCTTTGGGATAGACTATACAAGCTCATTCTTAGCAAGACAGCAGAAAGATGCACTTCTTCTGCATCAACAACTTTAAAAAGAAATCGAGAAAATCCAAAATCGAAACTAGACTTCATCTGAGAATATTCCTACGATCTCCTCCAAGAATGATTTCAATCATCAATAACCAACTTACCAGCATACTGAGGAGCCTATCTTCGCTAGCTTCAATTAACCTAGTTAAACTTCACATAATCATTATTAGGATACATTCCCAAATGAGATTGATGATTCGACAGTTCAATTCGACACAAAAACAAGAACATAATAACATCTTATGAAGCATGATTTCACAGTCAAGTCTGAAATACCTTATAATTCAAAAATTGGGTGGTCGTTTCCATAAGAATTATCTTAAGGAAATGATTAGTATCCAATAAGAGTCCATAACAATCACACGGAATTTTGTTGTAATAATTTCTAATCTAAATTATGCAATGATAACAACTCGGAAATCGAGAAATACATGTCTAAAACATATTATTAGCTAGCCTCATAACCCAACAAGCCTCTGCCAGAAGATGAACAAAAAGTTTAAGAATATCCATTGTAATCTCAGGAAGTTATCTTTGATTCCAAAAAGCGATCTCTAAAGATTGACTTTCCTTCTAAATCAAGCAATTTATTATTTCCATTAAAAACCAGCTCTAGATAAGAATATCAAGCTGCTCAATGTCAGGAATAATTCCCTACAAAAATCAAATCAGATTCATTCGCAGTTCAGAGTCAATATGCTTAAGAATCCAAGCAAAATATTCATGAAACGCCAGCAAACTTTCCTTATTTCAAACAAAAATAATAACAATTCTCAACTTGTTATTCACCATATTCCACTTTAGATACAACGGAGAGAACGAATTACAACACAATTGACAAGGATAACAATATCAAAGGTTCTAGCTTCTGTGATACCCAAAAACCAACAATGACGATAAACTTAGGGAAACTAAATTTCAATTAGTTTCAGAGATAAACACAACAATAATCATATTTAGGGTTTCAATCGTTGTAAGAATAATAGTGTCAATACGTTGTTGATCATGATGAAGGGATAAATTAACATGAAAAAGATGATAATGTTGGTATTGATAATAAATCTAATGTTTCTAATGCTTATCAACTGGAATTAAGAACAATATCACAGTAGAACTAAGAATCACCTGATTAGGGATAATGTCCTTCAAAAGAATTATTTAGAAGAAGTGATGCTGGAAAAATTGCTAATGTCTAATAATAGATTCAGGCAAGATCTTAGTTGCTTTAGAATTATCATGAAGATTAGGTGTGTAATTCATAAGAAAAGGATTTTATCTAAAGATCGATTAAAAGAATCACTGGGAGGATAAGTTCTTGTAATAAGATTGAAAAGAGTCCATTAAGTGGTTCGGCAGGGCAGAACAACAAAGACAAGAATATATCAATATCAAGTTTTAATGGTTCACAAGAGCAAACTGAAAAGAATTAAATGAATACTAATAGAATTGATTAATGTGCTGTTGTTGTTGTTGATGGTGGTGGTGGTGATGATGATTTCGAAGGTTAAAAAGAAAGTAAAAGCAATAATCTACACCTTGAAGAAGGAAAGAGATTTGAAGAATTGTAAGAGATACTAAAGCAAAATGAAGATTTGTTTAGAAAGCAGGAAGAAATGGCATAATTAGCTAAACGATATGAGAACGAAATGAAAATAAAGGACGTAGAAATCAGTACTCTAAAACAAGAAAAAGCAGATCTTTTCGAGAAAAATGGCAAGAATAATTTCAATTTGATTTTTCTGCTTTTTATTCCTTTTGCAAAACCCTAAAGAATATTTTGTGACTTCTTTTCTCAGATTAGCTGACGAAATAAAAAAGGAAATCAGATGACAAAATCCTTTTGCTTGTGGAAGAACAAGAAAAGCTTCTAGAGGTATGCGAGAGGAAAGACATCGAAGCAGAAGAGCAATACAAGTAGTTGTATCTTTGGAAAGATCGAGCGAATAATCTCTAGAAAGAATAATTCTAAAAAATAGCTGATGAAACGAAATATGCCGAATCGTTGAGAGAACAACAATAAGTTTAATGTGAATTCATCAAGTAGTTAACTCAATAGCTTTAAATATTACAGAATCTTACTCCATCTACTCCTTCAAATTAGTCTTCATCTCGAGGGAGTTCTTTAAAGCACAAAACTCAAGCTGATTTGAATGTATTGCATCAGTAAATTCAAGAAAAGAATTCAGAAAATGCGTTTTTAAAGACGTTTGTGGAGTCATCAGCGAGCAATAAAATAATCTAGGAATTGTAATAGAAGATGAAGTATTTGAGTTTAGAAAATGAGAGACTGAATAAGTTGATAATAGCAAGGTGCATGCATATGAGGAAGAATTGGTGATAACAAAATTAGGAGAGATAATTGAAGGGGGGTTGAGGAAGATAGAATTAGAGTGAAAATATTAAGAAATCTATTGATTCTTGGTTGTTGTGTAATTATTTCGATTATTTGAGTATTTAATTAGCTACTTGTTATGGATCAAAAGGATAAAATAATTGCTAAATTATTCATGATTTATTTTTTTATAAATCACTCAAATATTCCTATATAAAGTCAAGGGGTATTATCCATTTCAAAATACAAATATCATCACAAGAGATAATCAGGTTTAGGCATATCGATAGGTTATGATAGCTTCTAAGTTTGAATGTTCAGCACTTGATATTGCGAATAGTTGAAGAAACCTGTTTCTTTCTTGTACACTGGGAGATGCAGCATTTTTTCTTTTGTGAATTCATCGAGATTCAACTTGTGATACAATTCTTTTTGTTTGTCTTTCGATTCAGGGACAGTGTCAGGTTTAAGATACTCTGCAATAGCAGCTAACAATCTTTCACTTGCTGTTAATCCATTAATGCTCGATAGCAAGATGTATTCGAGATAATTCGAATCTACGTTGAATGTAGTTTTGTATTCTGAAACTAAGTTTTTGAATTTATCTTCTTCGATTGTGCCAGAATCAGTGATTTCTCTAAGGTTTGCAGATAAATAAAACAATTAGATTCAAAATGAATGAGAAATATCTCTGAATTTACATTTTCTCTGCGTGTCTGAGTATGAAGTAATCTTCTCGAACTGAGTTAACTTTCACAAACTATATTTCTAGCCCATCTTTGAGAGCTATCTTTTTGTGAAGTTCCAATGATTCTTCGAGAATTCCAGTAGCAAATGTGGAATCGAATTGCTTGATGAACTCAGCGAGTTACTCTCTTTCAAGGGTGAATTCAGCACAAGGTGAAGTGAATCCATCAAATAGTTTACTGCTAAGACTTAGAGTATCATCTGATTTATAGATAAATGGCTTTTCACCTGTGTAGAATGCATTTCGAACGGATTTGATTTTGAGGTTTTTAACAAGCTCATCATTCACAATTCTAGGTTCAAAGACTAATAGCTTCGAGCAGCTTCTGACGTGCTTGATCTCAGCTTTTGATTCAACTGACTAAGCATCAGTAGAAGGCACAGTAGTCTATTCCTTTTGAGTGATAATCTCAGTCATCGCTTGTATTTTGATTTACTTTTTCAATTTAAATAATAATATCAAGAATATCAAACTTTTTGTTTTATCTCGATTAAGATTGCCCACATTAAATAGCATTATGCTTGCATGTAAGAAGGTAGTAGTAGGATAGGGTGACTGATATTTTAATTAGTGTATTAGCAAATAAAGTTCAGTGAAGAAATACATACAATAACCACAGCATTTTAAACCAAAATGGATCTAATTATCTTCATAGCAAGCACCGTCGTGAATTCAATATTTTTTTCAACAGTGTTAATGAGGGTGTTCCTTCGGTCAAACAGCAAATTGCGAATGCCATATGCTAATAAATTTCATAATTTCTTCTTCCCTTTCTTGACTATTTGAAAAAGAGTAGTTTATAATTTGTAAAGAATCTGTCTTTTTTTGAAATAACTCTTTTCTCTTTCTTCATTCTGAATGAAAGGGGAGAAGAACAAAATCAATAGAAATACAAACAAGCCTATGGTTTTGAATCATTTATTGTTTAAAACTGTTACATTTTGTTAATAAGATTGCTTCTTTGAGGTGAATTAGCCAGACAACGGATAACTAATGACTCAATAAGACAATGTGTTGTTATTCTTTCACAATTTTTTTACTTTGACTTAGCTTTGTGGTGAGAGTGTTGGATAGAGAGAGAGTTAGTTTAATTTTGGATGGTAAAAAACAGGAATCCTCGAGTGTCAGCCATTGTTGTTTATGGTTTAGTCTTCATACAAATAGCTTCTATGCAGTATGAGGAAGAAAATTAGAATTATTTAAGATAATAGAAAACAAATAATCAATAAATGCTGCACTTTGACAACCCAGAAGAATGCAAATTATGTTGATAAAAAGGGGAAATCAAAGAAGGGAATTAATTATGTCGTTTGATTGAGTTAAATAAAATGTTGTTAAGGTCGCTATGAGCCTGATGCATTTTCAAAATTAATCAACCACACTCTGATCTGAATAGCCTCTCACATCGGAGATGCAACAGGAGTAATCATCCCCTGGGTGATAAAAGAATACTCCAAACCGATATTTGCCGTCTTTGTTGAAGTAGTTGGGTCTACTCTTGTTGATGTTGGTGTGCGTCTGATCGGCGATGAAAAATGATTTTGTGCCAATACAAAACCTAAAGTGAACCACTGTCAGATGACTGTTTACAGGCGCAACATTCACTAATTAACCCTTTATTATTTCTTTATCGGTGTAGGAAGATTAAGATTGAAAACCACTATTATCATTTTATCCTCCTGCCCAACAAAGGTTTCTCAACTCGTCTTAGAATAGTCCGACATAAATGCACTTATCCCCTGAGATTGGTTTGTTGAAGGTACAGGTGAGCGAATAGACGAGATTGTTGTCTAAAACAGCATTTGTCACTGCCTAACCATTCACACTCATTTTCTAAACAATTCTGACTCCATTCTAAGCATCTAACAATTATAAACTGCTACTTTTTTAGAAAGTAGGCAAAGCCCAAGTAAGCTTTATTCTTTTGATTTCTCTCAGCTCTGACCTGAGTATCTCGAAGATAGGAAGCTAGCAAAGCAGTAATTCGATCTCCTCAGCTCCCTTTTAACCAAAATCCAGTTCTCTTTTGAGTATTTCGCATATTACCGCAGAGTTCTCTTGCCATTCTTTCGTTGGTTTCACTCTCTTAGCATACTCCTCTCCATTTTTTTCGCTCAATTCTCTCATTTCGCTTTCCAGTCTTCCAATCCAGCTTAGTTATTCCTTCTCTAACCCTCTTTACTCCACCACATCTCTGCCTACTCCAAATGGTCTCAAATACAGCTTCACTCCTTCTAGGGCTTCTCTCAGCTTTCTTGAGTATTCTTCGCTGCAGAAGTTCGTCTCTTTGTTTATCACCTCAAGCACCCTCTCTACACTGAGTCGACTGCAGTCAGGTTAAAACATCTCCTGCTGTGCTTTGGCCATCTGCTACCCGATTCCAATGATTTCTCCAAGACATCTTTCATTGCCTTCCCCTTCTCGAAGCAACTCCTTCAGTTCCTAAGCGAATATCTGCGATCTCTTTATCTCATCGTCGTTCAGATTCTCAAATTTATTTTATTCATAACCTTCTAAGTAGATCTCCTGAACTTCAAAGCTCTCAATGTATCTCTTTATGCTCCCTAACATTCTCTGGATCTGCTCAACCGTTATGTCACTGACATGGTTTGCTTTGCACTTCGCCAATGAAATAATGTCTGATACCGGTAGTCTCCTCCTTCTCCTCTCATTATTACCAGCACCATTATCCTCCTCCTCTCGTCTATTCTTTTTGCTTTCAATCAATGCACTCACGAAGCTTTACACCTCATCGATCTCCTCTTCATCCAGCAAACCAAGTTCATCTACTCTCTTCCTCTCTTCCTTCACGTCTCCCAAATCAACTTTCTAAAGCACCTTCCCAAACTTCTACAGCTGTCTCCTCAACTACGACTGGAATCTCTCTGTGGTGCTATTCAGCTTACTGGTTGCGAGACTCACTATGGCATCTAGGTTCTCTGATACTTCTTACTCACGATCATGCATCTCAGCAACTAGGTCTCTCATGTCCTCCACTAGAAACATAGAAATGCTAGACAGCTTTTTCAATACTTCTTCTTTAACCCTTTCTGGTTCTGCAAAATCTACAGCACTTTCCTGTAAAACAAGTTGGCTGAGACTCGCTTCCAGAGCTATTTTGGTTGCTTCTTTGCATGAAACGACTCCAGCTGTGGTCTCTCTAACCTTCATCGAAAGCTAATCCAGTTCACTTTAAGAATCAAATACTATCTTCTTCAGAGTCTCCTTGGCGCTGAAAACGTTGTATTACCCTATGATTCTGTCATCCAAATCCCAGAGCTGCTCAGCTTGCTTGCACATCCGCTCCTGAATGATGTCGATCTTAGCGAGGATCTCTATTCTGAGCTCTTTAAAGTACTTATCAATGCGTTCCTTGTACGAGGTATCGGTCTTTTGACGTACAGACAGCTCTCTGATTCTTCTAATGAGCTCAGTGTCTTCAGGAAGTGGCCAATGCCAGAATACTGTCTTGCTGTTTGCATTTTAAATTTGCGAAATAGGAATGAGGTTTTTGCTTTGAAGTGTTTGATCGACAACACAGTAATCGCATTTAAAGGCGCAGTCAGTTCTGGCTGGATCGGTGCATAGAAACGTGCACTGCTGGTTCTCATGGATGGCACAGAGTCGCAGGGCAGATTGGTTGTAAAACATACAGTATGGTGCAAAATAACTTTTACAGCAAATATTAGTGAGATAATGATCTAACCAACCAAAATGTTTATGTTATTATTAAAGTCGATGATCAATTGTTATGAGAACACAAGAACAATTTAATAGTGTTTATCGTTATCAATCTTTAAATAGGCAAAAATTAAAAAAAAAAATAATAATTTTTAACAAGAACTATTCGCATTTTGAATTATTTATTTTTTAATATAGAAGAACAATAATTTTTTCCTCTTCATCACGATTATTTATTCTCTCTCTTTTTGCTCTATTATGATTGAAAGATAAGATTTAGCTCGTGAATTCATCTTATTTTTGTTACCTTTTTTTATTTTCATTTTTGTTTAGTGTTCAATAATTCCCTCCCCCTGAAATCCATTTTTTTCTTTCTTTCGAATCGCCCAATTAATCGCCCCTCCCCTCCCTACAAAATAAGTTTGGGAAAAGAGAAGCTTAATAGTTGAAGCCTCCACAGATTATGTCTGTACAAACAGAATCTCCACATGTTGTTTGATCTTGGGTTAGTTGGGAAGTGCACTCTTTTTAAAAAATGAATCCAGTTAGAGCCCTTCTTATTTTCGTAACAGGGAATCAACTCAAGTGGATTTGATGCTTTCTATTTCATGAAACAAGAAGTAAAAAATTAAGCATCCATTAGCTTCCTTTATAAGAAATTCAAAATTCCCTAAACTGCTGTCTTGATTTTTAATTTGGATTGAAGGATACCCAAGACGATGAAAAAATATTGTCAATAAGAGGGGGATGATCTACCAAATACCAGTTGGAGGCTAACTCAGCAAGATTTTTGCTGTTGAGGAGGATAATCAAAAAGCTGAAGAGACACCTCTAGTGAATTTAAGACATCAGAACTTAGCATTTATCTAATGATCTAATGGAGCAATTATTGCGAGCGGGCTGCTTTCCTAAGATTTGGAAATATTTTTTGAATACAGACAAGCATGAGAGGATTGATCAAAATTATATGTTATTATTTCGTGTGATATGTGTTGCCTGCATGTGATAAGTATCGTGCTATCGTTTTCTAGCAATAGAATGCTGCTGGATATGCATTTATTTTTTTTTTCAACATAAAGAAAGTGTGTGTGTGTGAAAAAATTAAATTTTAAAGAAAGCGAGTTAGGGGAGGATATGTGTGTGTGTTTTGGATGGAGATTAAACAATGTTATTGTAAAAAGATGAATATCTCTCTTCAGCACTATTTTAGTCCAAACTTATGACATATTAGAATTAGCCCATTTCACATTTGGGTTCAAGTGATTGTTGTTTTTAAGTGCCTTGATAATTCTGCTTTCCTTTGTACTGATTCTAATTTATCTCTTTCGTTCTCTGCTGATTGTTAAGAAACTAAGCAATATTATAAAAGTCACTGGACTAATTTCTTATTTACGAGATTTTTCAATAAAGCCCAAAGCAAGCAAGCATAATTCTAATAATAATAGCATTTCTATTTTAGTATTTTTTTACTGCTGTTAATCTGAGATGATTCTACTTCATTGGTCCTATTTAAACACACCAAAACTAAGTTGTTTTCTGAAATAATTAATAAATAATCCAAAAATAAAAATATCAAATCACAAAAAAAATAATAATAATAAATGGTTAACTAAACAATAACATTTCTCGGAATTTCTCTGATCTTGCTTCTTGTAGGTGTTTCTTGCTAAGAAGAAACCTAAACATTGTCTCAGCAAATTGCTGATGAAGAGTTCACTAATTTGATTTATCTTGAAAGTGATCTCCTAAAACTTAAACAAGGATTGATAACTATAAAACAACTGCTGAATTAGAATGACTAAAACATCAATCAAAGTAATACATAAGATAAAAATCTCGATAATCAGAACAAAGATGAGGATTTAGTTCCCATAGTTTCAAGACTCTAAGCACTAATCAAAGATACTGAAACCAGAATCGCATTTGAGAAAGAAATTGACACCTTAGGCATGATGAACATAGCAGAATGCTAAAATTTCATTAAACGACTTAAAATATTTCAAAATTCGTAGGAGGAAAAAAGTAAGATAATTCTTCCTAAATACAACGAATTAAAACTCGACAATCCCAATAAATCTAACTCTTAGGAAACACTGGAAAAAGAAAATGAAGTAATATATTTTGGACTAGACGATACCGTACATTGGTTATTCCTTGCCGAATAGCAACTAGACAAATTAAAGAGTGAGAAAAAGTTCTGATTTGGCAATATTTTGTGACTTGAATAGGAATGATAGTTTCTTTTTTAAATGTTGTATTTCATTTGATTTGCGAAGTTTACTCAGTATTACTTATTTGGGAGGGCTTAAAGAGATCATTTTGAATAACACTAATTAGAATATTTGATAATCAATTTGAGTTCTTGCTTTTAGAGGAAAAAGAGAAAATAAAACATTGATATAATGTTTGTCCGGCCACTTTTGAAGCCAAATAATTAATTAAAATTTCTTCTTGTTTTTATTAATTGCATCCTTTGAACAGTATTTGATTATGCTATCAAGTTCTTTTGTTAGTTTTTGCTATTTTCCTAACACAAGATCATTGTTGAAAAGGATTTTGGAACTTAGACATTTAGAGGTAAGGAGAGATATTATTATCCGTAAGTTGCTATGATTTGTAAAGACTGATTTTTCTAAAATAATTAAAAAGAATCTGATAAATAATTCTGAATGATACAAAAATACGAGATAAAAACCTAAATTACCAAGTAGGTTTTGAAAACAAGCTGGGCAGTTTTGCTATTATAGAAATAAGCGGATGGATATAGTGTGTAATTAATTACCCCATTAGATTATGATCCAACTGAAAGAAGCACAAGAACTAACGAAAATAATGATCATGACCACAACAGTTCTATCTGATCACCAAAAAGAGACAGAATTTCTTCTGATCAAACCCATTAATGCTGAAAAAAAAATAGAAAACTGTTAACCATTTAGCACAATATCACTACGAAGCTTCAAAACTCGTAGCAGCCAAAAAAACTCTAAATAAACTGCCGATAGCATCAGTTATTTATCACCTTACATTTTGTATTAAACTCAAAAGAGATGATTAATCGAGAAGGAGATGAAATGCAGAAGTATTGTAAAATATTTCTTTAAATTAAAACTGAACTTTCAATGTAACTTTAACAAAACACATTAATAATGTAAACAAAAAAATGACTCCCTTTGAAGAAAAATAAAAGCTCCAACTTTGCTTTCACATGAATTTTTATGGGAATATTTTATTCTTCAAAGATGCATGGGAAGGAAAGAAACTTTAAATGAATTCATTGTGAGCTTTCTTCTTATTATCCGAGTGAAATTTACAATAGATGCGTTCTTTTGTCAATTAGAATTTCCTAAAATCAGTGCTACTTGCTTTAGCTTTACCCTTTAAAGGTGAACTTATTGACATCATTGCTATCTGTAACGCTATTGTGCTCCCACAAACAGATCCAGGTATTATTTTAGGACTATCTTACTTAGGAATAATCTAATTAGCTTCAGGTAGGGAAGGAATCAGAAGAACATTATGATTTTTTTATGTTTACATGCGAGATAATACACTGTTTTTAGTAATTCTATTGACTTAGTATCGATTATTTTAATTGTCCTCGGTGTCTACCTCTGGAGATACCTATTTCTAGAAGATTTAAGGTATATTCTCTGTTCCTTCTTCAGATTCTTCACACATGAGTTTTCTTCCTAGAGAAGTTGAAAATGAATCCTTGCTAATATTCGCAAGTACAGTGCTCGTGCTCTAGGATAGATATATTGAGTCTCTGAATTATTATTATCTTCTGTTATTTTCTATTCTCTACTGTTCTTGTTGTTAGGTTTACTGCGATTATTTTGAAGGAATGTTGTTCTTCCCCCTTGTGATAACAATTGGATCTTTCATTCCAAAGAACAGTGATGTTGTTGAGCTATTTTGACTTCCCTAGCTATCAGTAGATCCTTTTGATTCTCTTGATGCTTATGCTTGAAGATTATCTTCTAACTCTTGCTTTTTTTCATTTCCAGCAATCTATTATGGTTCTATGCAACTTTTTGGAGAGGATTTCTTTTATTTCTACATCTATGTTAATGCCTAATTTGATTATTTCAAATAATTAGTTGCTTCATTTGGCTAAATGCAATCCTTCAGTTGATCAATTACTTAAATCTTTGAAATATTCTCTTTCAAATGAATCAATTTTGTTCTAAGTGATTTTTATTGTTATTATTAGATTTACTTTGATTTGGACAATTCACTACTGAGTTTATTTGATCTAAAGAAATTTTCAACAGGGAGAGCAAGCCCAATGCTACTATCTCTCTTGAAAGGCTCCTGAACTTGATATTATGAGTTATAAACCTAACCTATGGGGATGTTATTATTCTGGTGATGAGTTGTGCTGCTTGGTATTTTCATTGATTTGAGTTCTTCTTTCTTGGGAAGTGAAGCCAAGCTCTTGCAAGTGTTTTACATCTAAGAGCATACTCCTAATGAACGAGGAGCTTATCTTAACCGAATAAGATTGTTTTTATTGTTAGAAGCAGCACTGAAATCAATTGAACCAGAATTGTTTTTGAGGATTTTGATTTTATGGTTGTTGAGCTCAAGAATCGAAAATCTAGCTTGGTTGAGGGAGTTTAGAAGAATGGATTTTTCCTAGAACAAGGGTTCTTTGTAGCGAATTGAAGGAGAGTGAGTTGAATGAATAGGCAAGGGTGATACAGGAATTGCGAGATGCAGAGAATGCCTTTGAATTCCTTGAGGGTGAACTTGCTATTTTGGATGGGTTTACTTTAAAATGAGAGACCTTTTGATGTGATCAAAGTTCAACTGAGGAGCTTTCGGAGGTTTTGTTTGCATTTTTTAACGAAAACAGATGAGAATTATGATAATTTAGACTAATTTTAAGAATAATTATATGTTTTAAGCATCCTCATATGATGAGACATCTTCTCAATAAGAGTTGTTGTATCATTTCAAGATGATGTATCTTGAAGAGAATCTTATTTTTTAATAATTCGCTTTCAATTTTTCAAATCATACAATTAAACCAAATTTGTTTTTGAAGAAAAAGATTCTTTTTTTCAAGATTTGATAATCATCAGGATAATGAACTCTAACAAGGAAGCACTAATAGAGGAGTTAGCCAAATGTCTTGATTTTTTTGATAATGAAAGAATAGATTATTTATGGCTGAAAAGCCATTGTCTTTTGAGTATTTTAATGTGAAAATCAGCTTTATGGTTAGTCAGCTCATTAAAAACATTGAGAAGAAAATATTTATTCTTCAATTTTTCTGGAAAAAAACTCAAAATTCTTTTATAACTGATTAACTTTCGTAAACTAGAAGATTGGCTTGGCTAATTCGAAAATTTAAATGGTGAACTAATAGTATCTAAAAGTTAAAAAGAACTTCTTAAAACATTAATCAGTGCCAAGATTTAGCATAACTTTGTAAACCATTTGCCTAAAGAAATGAGAGTTTATGCATTATCTGAGTGATGTTTAACTACTTTTTTTTAGATATTTCCTTTCATTGGCTTACCAACCATCCAATATTATGATTAAATCTTTTATTAGTTAGTTCTTTAACATTTCAACAAAAAAATAAAAATAATAAACAAACAAATAAACAGGGATCATTGTATGTCAACACTCTTATCAGGTTTTGCTCTTTCTCGAAGATAAATCAATTATTTTCATAAAATCCATAGCATTTCATTCTAATTTTCAGTGTTTCTTTAAGTGTTTTTCTTGTAATATTTCTGATTGCTAGAAATTTTTTAAAAACATAATACCTACTATCCTGTTGATGTCAAACCCTAAACTAACGATATATTATGGGACATTCCTTGATTTATGTTCGTACTATCCCAGTATCTGAGCAAATCAATCTTCTTACCCGTTCACCACAAAGATCAGTTAAGTTAATCAATTAATTCGAGTGATTTTACCTTAAAAGATTATCTTTCACCTTTCTTAATTGGATGTAACTTTCAACCCAAAAAAATAATCTCAAGCTAATTCTGATGAGAGAAATCACCCTTAATTTAAAGTGTCATGGTGGGGGGAAACGAATAGGAAATATTAATAATACGATGCTGTAACATACGTGATGTACCATGAAATAACATACTTAATTTGTGTGGATATTACATCTTTTTTTTGTTAGATCATTTGCTCCTTAAAATAGGCTCATTCTGGCTTACAAAGATGTACAAATACTAGTAAAATTATTAAGCTAATCTTGAAGGTAAATTAGATATTTTCAGGGAAGAATTAATGAGATGAAATGAACAAAATATAGAAGATTTGAGGACAGGTGAAGAAGTTAGTTTGCTTTAATTTTTATAAATAAGGAGAAATGAGAAGAGTGTTAAAGTTGCAGTGGGAAGTGAGATATAAGAAGGGATTGCTTTAAAGATGAGAAATGGACTGTTGTGTTTCATGAATTCATTCGAAATTCGATGAAAGAAGACTCATTTCAAAATCTCTGGTTCTCTTATTTTCGATTCTCTTTTTCCCAAGATACAGGCTATCTTTAGCTTTCGTATCAGGCAAATCGAATCCTCCTTTGATAATTTTCCTCGATATAAGGCACCGAATAGATTTAAGGCAGTTTGTGACGTTGAACAAGAACGATGGAATTGTTTTCCTTAAAAGTTTATTACATAATTCATTACTAAAGTGGTTGCAATTTTTCTTGAAAATATCATAAGAACTGCCTTAGAATTCAACTTCTAAGTCACTTATGATCTCATCTATTTCATCGTTCGATAGATCGCAGACTCCCATGAAGATGCTTCTCTTAAAGCGATAACGACCCATGCCATCTCTAGGTGTGTTTTAGCAGACACCAGAGTTTAAATCTTCATGAGCTCCAAAGCAATATTCTTCTTCTTTTCCAATTTAGATACCAGTGTGGTATAAACCTAAACCAAGGCAACCAACGAAGGTGTTCAAGCTAGTGATATCATAGATATTTAAGAAGATTTCAACCATTTGTTAATTGTAAAGACTGAGGAATTTTAGAAGGGGGGATAATGGTAGTTTTTTTAAGTTAAGAGTTGATAAAAAGATATCTTGTAAGTTATTTAACAAGGTTTTTGAGTTATTAGTTATTCGAAGAAGTATTCTTTGTTGTTAATGAGAGAGATTATTAACTAAAGTGATCTAAGAAGTTGATGCCAAATGAGTTAGTTTTTATTATCAAATTTTTTTGTGTTTAATATTTGTTTTTCTGGGTAAATTGATAATAAAGGAGATAAGTTTTAGAAGTACAGTTGAATTAAAAGGGGAGGGAAATATAAACAATACTGCTACTTTTATCCTTTGGGAGAGAGGGGGGAGGGGGGATGCAAGATCCAATAAATTACGAAATCATCTAGAGTATCGATAATAATCAAGAGATATCCGTAGGCGATACTACATAGTTTATGTGGATTTATATTCTTTCTGTCGTATTAACTAAAATCACGTAATTATCATACTGCATTTAGACATTCTTATGATTTAGATCTCTAACATTGATTATTTTGAAAAGAATGTAAGATAAAAGCGTTTCAAGTGCTTAAAATGGATTGGACAAGTCTTTAAACAAATAAATACTAATCTACGAGACTAATAGACAGAGGGTAAGTTTAGCTGAATAAGGGGGGTCCTTGATTTATTTTTATCCTCTAGCATTGTTAAGCGAAGCTAATCAAGAGAGCGTTAATAAGTCATGATAAATTTCAAATTAAAAAAGACTTAATTTCACGCAATATTAATGAAAAAGATATTCAAAATAGAATAGCAAACAAAAAAATCGTTTGTTTCAGGAAAAACTCATAATACCAATATTCTTGGTAGGATTAATGGGAAAGATAAAGGGTATTTTGAGGATTTTTGAGTAGAAAAGGTTAAGGCTTGTGGCAGATTTATTAAGAGAGAGAGAGAAAGATATGTTAAACAGTATGGAAAAAAATAATTGAAAATGGAGTTTAAATCTTTAAATGCATTGAGTTTTGTGCACAATAGCTTATGATCCTCTCTCTCAGTAATTTTAATCAAGTCAAATTCTGGAAATTCCATCAGATCTGGCGGAAATTTGAGTTATTGATCTAAGGAGGAGCTAATTCAGAATAAGATGGTATTTAATTGAAATGTGATGACGCAGAGAATTTATTATTTGGTAGTTTCGAAGCTTGTGACAGTGTTTTGGAATGATTATCTGTGCTTTAATCTCCCTTTGACGAACAATGCATTTCTTAATTAGAAAAGACGACAAAGTTCCCTTAATTTTTGTTTTTTAGTTTGCCTTAAATTGCATGTGTCTCCCCAGGGTTTAGGTTCTTCTTTTGGACCATATTAGTATTATCTTCATCTTCTCCTTTTATTTCACTTCTCCTTGTCTATTCTGTAATAGATTTTCCTGAATAATGCATTAAACTGCTCCATCTTATACTTTCTCTTCTCTCTCCTACTTCTTATCTAAGTATGAGTCTTTCATTGTCTCCAACTGATGGAGATCTGCTAGTTAAGCGATTAGATTCATATTTATTCTTTCTTTCTGATCTGTTTTCAAATGTACAAGGAGTTTATGAACGAGTGCTTCTCAAAATATCACCAAATTCTGATTTAAATGAAGAAGGTCGTCTGTTTTTCTGAACCAAGAAAATAAATAAATATTGATAATGATCTACATAAAAGATGGTTAGGTTTAATGGAGAATTGAGAAAAATATATCTAAAAATTTAATATATTTGCATCTAAGGCATGTTTCATTAGGGTTTTTAGGTGGGCTTGTAAAAATGCCCTCCAAAGATACTTTCCAAGCTGATCCTTTTTTTAAATCAAAAAAAGATCCAAATTATCTCTTTTTTAAGCCTACTTTTACTATCTCAGAAAAATGATGTTCTGAATATTAAAGTTAAGTAAAGCTTATCAGAGGGGACTAAAATTTAAAGAAAAAACTGACAATTGACGTAACTAACTATGACTCAAGAAGTTATTACAAGATATTTGCAGAATAATAATAGCAAAGCTAAAATTCTTAAATTTTTTGAATTCTTTTTGTGTTTTGATGTTTAATAAAAAAAGTAAATTTTACTGTCGAATTGTAATGGGTAATCATGATTGGCTGGAAAGGATTAACACTTGGACGCTGTCTCTCAGTTGCTGGTCTTCGAAAATGTGAGGGAGTACCTGCACTCTGAAGAGAAAAATAATTGGAAAATAATAAAAAGATGCCATGATTTTGTTTTTTCACCCTTCTTCAGAAAACATAGATTATTTATTAAAATTACTTGAGGAAAAATATTCTGAGTTGGTGAGAAAGTTAGATTTGAATCAATTTAAAGCCCTTGATTTTTCCAACCTATTTCTCGTTTAGGTTGCTTATTTTCTTTCCCCCATTGTTGTAGCCAAGCAAGTAAATCTTCCGATTTCTCTGAAGTCCTAGTCTCATATTATTAACTTTATTTTTCACTTCTTGAATCTTATGATTATATTTCTTCAGTGAGTTATGTTTCATTCGCCTTTTGCTTACTTCTCTCCATCCATAATTTATCTGCTTTAGCAGCTATCAGGGCATTCCAGTTATCTTATGTTTTAAAGCATGCAGATTTATCTAATTTATTTGCTATTTATCTAGATTATTCTTAAGAATTAAGTTTTTTCTTTGGTTTAGGTATTTTTTATTCCTAATTATCCAGTTCTTCTTGTCCTTCTTCTTAGTTTAATCCTTCTAACTTCTTCTTTCTCAGCAACACATCTTCAAAACATCTTTGGCTTTCTTGATTTGAACTTGAACTTCTCCCATTCTTTTGCTGATCTTCTTGATCTACAACACTACCAATTATGTTTTACTTCGAATCTTGTAGTTACTCAACATTTTATTAAGTGTCTTAACAATCGTGACTGAGCATAATAGTATTCTCTCTTTGAATCGACATATCATCTAAGTTTTATTGCATTTTAACAATATTTTGCTACTATTGATTTTATTATTTTTTAAGTGTTTTTATCTATTCGATAACAGTAACAATCGGATTAGCTTTCAAACTATTCTTGAGGGATGAAGGACTTCCTAAACGTTGTTGTTATGTTTTATTTAAAAGCTATTTTAGAGTATTTTGTTATGATTTGCGAGTTGGACTCTTTGATGAATGAATGGTATCTTTTTGTTCTTGAACTTTTTATTCCTAATCATCGCAATAAGTTGTAGGCTTATTCAAGCTTTTCTACTCAATCTTATCTATTTCTTCACTGAAAACCTTTTACTTTTGTAGCAGTTCTTTGATATCACATAGATATCCTGTCTAAACTCAAAAGAAAGCAACCAAAAAATATCTACAAAATACATAAGGATAATGATCTAATTTCATACCTCTGTTCTGCTCATTTTCAGCCATCCTTCTTGATATGACTGCTTCTCAATTTCTTCTTAGCTTTCACGAATTGATGATCTTCCAGGTGGTTTACCATTAGAAGAATATTAAGTAGATTAACATGACTAGTTGAATTCTATAAAGGAAATGTTTTTTTTCTAATTATCTTGAGATTTTTCACTCCAAAAAGATCTCGAATCTACATGCTTACAATCGCTCTTTGGATGAATCGAACTGTATTCTTTACTGGTGATGTTGCTGCTGTTAAAAGTTGAAAGTTCCAGATATTTTTTTTGTTTATCTTATATTTTTTGCTTAGGTGAAGTCCAACTGTATTTCTCTTAGAACCTTTTGTAAAATGGATTTTCAGGACTCATACTTCTCATTCTCTCTTCTTCCTCTTCCAATTCAATCAACGCATTCAAATGATTTAAGGCTTTTCGCATATCTTAGTTTGTAAACTCAAATGATCCTCGCTAGATCGAAGTGTCCTTCAAACTCATATTAATCTTAGTATTTATTAAAACAATTGCAGTTTCTTTATCTCAACACAATCGATTCTGTTAATGCCCGTGAATGGAAAGTGGTTAACTTTCAACAATAGCAGAGGTTTACTTAAATGAATAAATTTTATCTTAATATAATTTCACAAATTCTTGTTGTGTTTGTTGTTGTTTGTTTTTTCTTTAATAAAAGAATCTACTTAGGGTTTGTTCTATGAATTTTCAACGGATATGCTAGATAATAAGCAAAAAGGAATTAATTCAATATTTATTATTATTAATGATGCTTAAATAATTTTATTTATTATCCGCGAAAATGAAGATTTATTAGATCAAGACATCATAAACAAAAATATATTTACAAGTTAAGTAAAATACTCATAATTAATCGAGAATGCTTGCTAATACTTCAAATATTTACACTTTATCATCAGAAATATTATTTTTTCCATTTTTTTCTTCTCAAAACTCCACCAATTTTATTATTTTCATTTTTCAATTACTACAGATTCATAAATCAACAAAATAAATGCTATTAACTTTTACAAAGCATCGAAATTCTCAAGGACATTACAACCTTCTTTGCTATTTTTTATCTGATCCAACATTTTAATGGTTTTGCTTAATTTAATGAATATCTTCAAGTATCTTAAAACTCCTACAAAAACCAAAATACATCTCAAGTAAATGATTAGGTTGTTACATTTTGTCGTTTTCATAGTTAAGGCCAATTCATTCCATCTTATTTGATTTTACTCGCAATAATTTGAGATAGAAACTATCCAGTTTTGAAATCAAGATAGAGATTATCCAAGCTATTGTTCTTATCCGTTCGTTAATTTAAGCATCTAAAATCGCTAAATAATCAATAATTTGCCTTAGAATAGGTCATTAATTTGTGGAACTATTAAAAAATTGTGAGAATGATGCTATCTTCTCAAAATTAGCATTGATTATTTGTTTTTCAATAAATTCCTAATCAACCTTCAAAAATTAACCCATCTTGAGAAATGCATAATTGTATCTGTTCAGTGGGGAGGATTCTATTCTTTTTACCTACTTCTCTCTCTTGTAGTTTTCGATAATGTCATTCAACCTAATTTGGTCCTTTATTTTATCCTTTTTGATTTCTAAAGCCATGTAAAAATAATCGAATCTATTTTATGATTGGGATTTCTTCTATTGCAACCTCTAATTGCTATGTTTTATCATCAGACAGAGATAAAGAGAACAGACAATAAAAGTTCTTTTTATGTATTTTTACTGTCTATTAGATGAGATATTAGAGTGTTTCTTTCAAAAAATGCTGATTTTGTTAAACATATTCCTATATTTACTAAAAATAAATAGAAGTGAAGGACTTCAACAGATCATATTCTAAGAAAATGAATTTATTAAGGACTTTGCGTTCACAATAAAGAACTATGTTGAGATAGGAATAACTTGTAAGACTTATTTCTACTTCCTAAAAATAATACAAAACTAAAATAATATATACTTGATATTATCATGAAGATCAGAAAAAAATACCATTTGGTTTATGGAAAATCAAAGATATCTTAGATTAAGGGAGACTTCAAGGCAACCAATGGTTCGATGCTGATGTAGAAGATATTGAAAAATAAAGAAAAAATAACGAATTTTCATAAGATTAGAAAACAAATAAACGGTGGATCACAATAGATTAGACAGAATAAACCAAAGGAGGGGGAGGGGAGTCCCAAAAACACTAATTTGATCCTCCTTGTCAGGTAAAAAAAAACCAAATGGCAAATTTATAAAAGTAAACTACTGAGTTCTCCTTGGCTTAAACAACAGCAAGTGGAGGGAGCCAGTAAGAAAAATCCAGTAACATGGAAAATTTCGAAATGGGAATAGCAAATCCACGAAAAGCAAATCCCCCTTGGATTCAAAAACCAGCGTAGCATTAAATGAAGTTTACTTTAAGCTTGCAAAGTAAAGCTAAATACCCTCTCTCTTATTAAAACTCCTAGCCATACCACACGGTAAGATATGAGAATATAATTAAAATCACACTCAAAATATAATCTCAATTCACAGTTTAAACAATCTCTATCTTTTTTATTATCTCCTTCTACATCCAGTTCAGCTATCACCTTCCTGATCTTGGTCATATTTTCTCTATCTTTTACTATCTAGCTGATCTTCGAATGGGTTGTACAACTGGGAAGTAAGCAGACTCAAAACATTCCAGCAATGAGTTGATTAAAAATACTCCATCTTCTGATTCTTATGGAAGAACCTACAGCAATCATAAGTTCTGTGCTTTGAATCTAACTGAGAATAGTTGCTCGTCTTATGGAGGGGTTTCCAAAAAAGGAGAAGTCTAAGTTGATTACATTAACGATCCTAACTAGACGGATTAAATCACTGCAAAAATCACTCGAAACCATTCTTCAACGATTCATAAAAGAAGTTTCGATGCTGAACCACATAGTACTTCTCCTTAATTGCAGCATGATATCCATTCTAAAATGCTTGGACTCTTGAAAATGCAAGTTGGTACAGTCCAAGAAACTTCTGAATTTGAAGAATAAGGAACTAATCATGATCTTGTCCTCAGTAAACAAAGATCTTCTCCTTAAAAACATCTAACAGGACTCTCCGCAGATAAAGGAACCACAAATTACCCTGTATTCAACTAAAATTAAATATCTATTAGCGCTTAGTGAGTTGGAATTAGCATTTTTCTAAGAAAAATATCATCACTTAACAAAACAATCTAGCCATTTTCTTGGTCTCATCCTCATTCAAAAACCATGAATTCCTCAAAAAAGAGAGCATCTCAGTCTCATAACACCTTCAATCACATAAATCTTATTATTTTTATTAATCATCTTATACCCTCTCCAGTGTCTCAATGCTTAACTCCTTCATATGAATATATCCAATCTTCTGTTTCTATATGTTTTATTTATAAAAATTAATCACTTATTATCTACTCATATTCTTGTCTCTTTTTGAATAAATAAGTTCTATTGCACATTCCATTTCTCACTTTTACTAACCATCAATAAGTGTTTTTTAAATTCAAAAGAAAAAGGAATGTTTATTTGATTATTGATATTGAGAAATTGAAACATTTAATGAAATTATTAATCATTGGGAGTGATCATAGTGCAGTTATGCTTTTTATCCAAAGAATTAAAGATAGAAGGAGCTTTAACGAATGGAAAGATTAAAAAGAAAAAATGCTTTTGGAAGCAACAAAAAAAACAATAAAATTAAATACAATATATTAAGTAATTTACAGCTTATCTCTTTAATTCTCTCGAAAAATGTTTGAAGGCACTCGTCTCACCTCAGTGATTCCAGGATACACTGGGTATAATGAAATGACATTTCAATATGATTAAGTAGCGAAAAAGATGTTTATTATTGTTCTTAACGTAGCCACATCCGCACAGTTCAGAGAGATGACCCAATTCCAATTTAAAAACCAGATGCGAAATACCAAATTCCAGGTAAATAAAAATTTTATTGCACTTTTGGCTTATCTTTCTTGAATTTCCCATAAAGGCTATGATGGCTACATCCCCTCGATAAAATCTGAGAATATCTTTGGAAAAACTTATGGAAAGATCACATACACTATCTCCAAAGGAGAATAGGTAGTTGGACAAGATGTTGGAGCAAAACAACGGTATTCTTCAGTGACTCAAGAGACATACGTGAACTAAGGAACAGTCCTTTAAAGAACTGCAGCTGAGATTGTAGGTGTACCTTCCAATCAATTCAGCTACACAATGGTAAATTTTTCATATATTTTTTGTGTCAAGTTATTGAAAATAAATGAGTGGAATTTTGAATTTTTGCAATCTAGACAAATGGGTTAAAAGGCAGCAAGTTCTGGAGTGATTCTATTGCTAAATAGCAAGCCAAACAGATTCAAGAAGATAATCAAATCCGTACTCAGTCCTACTCCGACAGCGTCAACAAATTCTATGGAGATGAAAAACCTCAATAAAGTATTACTTAAACTCATCTTAAGATTTTTGGAAATTCTAAAGGGGGGTTCAAAGTTTTTGGATGTGTTTTAGCTTATTTTTCTCTTTATTTTCCAGTCAAGATTGGAACTCCACTTCCAGGGTACACAGGAACTTGCAAGAGAATCGTCGCTGCTAATATCTTCGGATAGACATTCGCGAATGCTCGTAAAACTGCACTTCAAGATTAATAGAATATCGAAAACGATAAGATAAACAACTTCAAGTAATCTTGTGCCACTATCCCATTTATCCGCAAGTGATGCTTCCTTCATCTGTTTTTATGTGCTTTTAGAAATGTATCTGCTAAAAAACTTTATTTTTTTCTGTTATTTTTGTGAAGTTATAAATAAAAATATGCTTCCATTTCAATCACTCCTTCTCTTTTTCTCAAATACTGAAACGATTTGCTTGATATATTATAAATTAAATTAAAATGTAAACAAATATAGGAACTACAAAAGAGCAGACACTACTACATGTTGTTGTTGCTCTTAACTTTTTAACTTTCATATGGTTTCAAGAATATGCAGCATATATCCTGTCCTCTAATCTGATTCTGTTTTATTCTCTTAGTTGACTTCTTTTGCACATTATTTTATGCACTGAACAAGCTAAGCTTTGTTTCTTGAGAGGATAGACTTCACAGAGTCATTTTCAATGTTACCTGAGTAGTTTTGGAGGAAATGTTCGAGCAGAGTTAAAGCTACTTCTTTAATTCCTCCTTACTCTTCCAAGCTTAAGATGTTCATCACGCGTTTCAAATTTTCCTGAATTAACACATAGCTTATTTAAATATTGAAGTATGGTATGAGTTATGTACCTTATCGTTGACAAATTTAATGGTGAACGCTTTGTTTATGGGATCAGACAGAATCTAGTTGAGAGTCTTGAAAACATTTTAAAAAAAGAAAATAAAGAATGAAGGGATTTCTAAAAAAAGATGACATCAAGATTACTAATAAAATATCTCTCTTGGTGAGATAATTCTCTGTATCTTGAAGCTCAGTGAAAAGTCTCATTACCTAGTTTTCAGAAGAAAAAAGATTTCAGAAAAAAGAAAAACTAAAATTTTTTTTGCCATACATCTGCGCTGTTTTAAAGTAAGAAAGTACTCAAAATCTCTTTCTATTTCGGTTTTTTCTGCTTGAATATCACCTGGAATCAAAAAAGTCAAAAAGCATCAAAAAGAAAGCAATTTAGTGTTTATCCCCTTAATTTATCCTAGAAAATATGGTTTTAGTATTGTGCAATATTCTTGATTTTTTACATGGAAAGTCTCCAGAGCTTCTGATTATATTTCAAACGCAGCGTGTCTAGTGATTTAAATGATTGTAGAAAGCATTTTAATATCTAATATTAGTCCTAGAAATTGCTGTAAACGAGAAAATGAGATTAGGGAACATAATAATTGGGAGAAGAAAGAAACAGACAAATCTAAGACAAAGCATAAAAGTTTCAGCTTAATTGAAAAAGTGTAATCATTCTGAGCAAGTTTACTTCTTGTTTAAGGAGAATTCTCAGCATATTGCCAGAAAAGAAGCTCATCTCAGGCGCTTCAAATCTACCATATCAAATAAATTTATTATTTCACTTGACTTGGGAATAAATCCTTTGTTTCATTTGTAGCCATGAAATAGTAGGGTATTTTAGTAAATTTGTATGTGTGACTGTTCGGCTTGTAGACTCGAAATAAGTATTATCTTTCAATCTTACTTTTGAATGAGAAACAACGAAATGAGTTTCACGTGGAGATTAAAATATGCTATTGCATTTGGAGACAACTTGAAGCTAGCCAACATCATTGTATAAACATCTTTTTTCAATTCGAAGGGCAGTGCATCCGCATGTAGAATCAAATTATGCAAAGCTACGTGCAGGTATTAAGATCCACCAATTGCAACACTCTCAGCCTAACAAGATTAGAAAAATAACAGATATTTTAGCAAATGATTTACAGATTTGATTTTGGTTATTAATTTTGAATTACTGGATTATCGCTGGAGATGATCACCTTGCATCTCGCCATGTATTTTTCCAATTTATTCAAATAATTCTAGCCAACAACAACAACAAAAATACAATGTCTCTTTTATCAATACTGAACTGCAGCTTCATTTCCACAATGATAATACCTTTGAATCTGGGGTTTTTAAGAAGTTAATAACACAAGCTAAGCAGCACGCTGCATTCTCTTATGGACTTTTGTTCTTACGGCCAAAGAAGCTGGCCATTTACTTTGAATCTAAGCCAAATAAAAAATTCTTGTGAAAATGTGTCTAAAGAATTTATTTCCAATAAAGGATGTTAACCTACCTTCAACACTAGGCTACACAAGTTCAGTCGCTGTGAGAAGTGCAGCTGATTTTTTGAAGCTCCCTGTTGCTTTAAGTTCGCTACTCATATTGTTTCTTCCCTTTTTTTTTCCTAGTGTGTATCTTCTTATTTTAGTGGTTTATCTCCAGCAAATCTCCCAAACTTTTTCCTTCTTTTGTCTCTTATTTTAATCAGAATACTCAACCTACGATATGGCGATCTCGTCACCGAATTATTTTTTCGTGTTTTTGTTATCTATGTTGCTAGTGTTTTCTCCATTCATTTGAGATTATCATAAAAGTATACACTCTTAAATTATTGCTTTGAATACTCCACCATCGTTAAGCTCTTTCGATATTTATCTTTCTATTGCATCATTCTATCATATTTTTTTGAGTATGATCCATATTAAAGAGAAAAAAGGAATGTTTCTTGAATGATCTTACAGATAATTTTGTATTTTTTTTATTTTATTTTCTTCTTGCTCTAAAAATAGAAAAACCTTTTACTTAACATGTTATTCCTTTGATTCTCTCTCTCTTTCTTTTTATTTTTTTTTGTTTCGAATGGCTTAAAACTCATAAATTCTTAAGGATGAGCACCAGCGCAGCTTATCAACTAATTTAGTATTATTTTCATTGAGTAAAGTTGGTATTGTAATCAAAAAATTAATTATTATATTTCCTAGCTCAATTATTAAAGCTTAAATAAAACAGAAACTATTATGATTATTCCTAATGGAGATTTCAATTGAAAGCATGAGTGTTTATGTTCTACATTAAATTATGTAATATTTCTTAGGATGGATTATCATTCAACAAATAAACATAATAATTAAACAGTAATATTTAAGAAAAAAACATTTAAAGTTTGAATTGAAACTGCTGCAATGAAAGGGAAGAACAAATACTGATTTATTTTAACATTAATTATCTGTTTGTTTTTTGTATCCGTTTTTGTTTTTCCCTCAAAATTAATTTTTTCCATTTTTTGAAAAGCGATTTTTTCTTTCTTTTTTAATAGCAATTACACTACATATTGAATAATTTAATGCTTTTTTGTCTTTATTAATGAATGTATTTTTTTACTTCATTTAGCATGAAATTTAGCGATGTGGAAAAACAATTATTTGTTTTAGATTCATATTTTTACTCATCTAAATTTCCAAAAAGTCTATGCTTTTGAAAGTAATATGAATTTTCTTTCTAACTGTGTTATTTATACAATTTTAGAAGAAGAATTGTTATGCCTTTCTTTGTCATTCATGACTTTTATTGTTAATATTTTCATTTTTAAAGAGAGCCATTATGGCATCAATAGTAAAACTTCTTGAAATACTAGAAATGTAGCTGCTGAAGTCAATATTGATCACAGACAACATCGAAATAACAAATTTTTAATGGGAAATAAGATAGTTAGTTAATGCTTTTCAGGAGTTAGCGACGACGTTGAGGATCTAGAAGACTGCAGATCCAACAACGACGAAGAGGAAAATTCCTAGTACCCATGTGCTCAGTGATTTTTCTTCTTTATTCTTGAGTGATGAGGGAACACTACCACGCTTATTCACGTTCTTGCTGTGTAAATCGCTCTTCATTTTCATGCTTTGTTTCTGTTAAAAATATGAAGAAAACAGGATAATTAGAACAATATTCAATGAAAGTTGATTCTTAAAGTTGAAAGCTATGATCTGTCATATGATAAAAATATAAATAAATACCATTTTCTTGAGGGTGGTTGCTAAACTAGTTTGTGTTGTTTGTATTTTGTTTTTAATTGTTGCTTAATTTATATTATTTTCTGTGAGAGTTCGTGGTGGGAGGAATAATTTAAAGCAGGATATTTTATGCACTACAATTTTTATCAAAGTGATTAACTGTTCAGACACTCACACACGTAGTTTATCTGATTGGCTTAGGTTTGATTTGAGTTGTTCCCTCCTAACTATAAAAGAATTGATTTGTCTGCTTGAAATCGTTTAGTGGCTTCATTCGATGATTTTGAACATTTAGAAGATAATTACAAATAAATTTTGCATGATAACTTTTTGAAAAGGGATGGTTAGAGGATAATGGCTGATGAAAAGAGGAAGAATGATTTAGGTATTAAAGGCGATTTGAAAATGGTGAAATAATTTGAAAGATCGCAAACAAATTAGCAGAATAATGGAATGCAAAAAATGGTTGCTAATAAGAGAAAACTAATCAGTGTTTGATTCTTTAAGGAGACTTTGAGAAGTAAATTATGACTTCTCATCTAAAATAATGCGCTTTCTCATTTTTAGCAAGCAGAACCATTTTAGTTCTAATAGTCTTATTGTTTATCTTAAATAGTTAGTTTTTGAAGGAACAGTTACAAAAATGTTAATGAGCCTTCAATAATATGCAAATGATTTTTGGAAATATTTAAAACCTAAAGATGAACATAATTTTATTATTTGTATTTTACAGGGTCTATTCTTGGTTATTTTGATGCGAATTATTTAAAATTCTACTTATTCTTGTAGATAATAATAGAATTGAGAAGCGCCATTTTTAATTTTGCTTGTTTAAAAGTACTACAATCTGCTTAATCACTACTATTTCTGTAATGTTTGTTTGAAAAAAATATCTTTTTAAACCTCAAAATGTTTGTTTTTATCTAAAGTAAGAGTTCCCCCCCCCCCCTTTTTTTCAACAATGGATTTCAAGAGAAGGGCAATCAAGGACTAAGGACTTTAAAACTAAAATCATTTGTTATTTGACAAGACTCTTTCAAGCTATTAACTTATTTAATTAATACAAGATCTTAGAAATATCTCTCTCTCTCAAATTAAAGTCCAGTAATAACTTTTATTAATCAATTCAGTATGTTTTTCTATTAAAAGTCCAAGTTGGATTGAAATGATAAATGGAGGAATATGTAGATTTTCCAGGACATTATTCTGATTATTTTAAACTATATTTTAAACTAAAATCATGATAATTTACTTCTTAAAACCTCTTACTAACTTTGTATTTTAAGAAATCTAATTAATTTTTCTTTTAATGAACTAACAAATTAAGAGTGTTTCAGACAGTCAAGTCGGCAGACAAAATGCTCTTTCCTTAATGTTATCTCTCCTCACATCAGAAAAAAAGATAATAAATCATAATAGTTTTTCTAAAATCAATCAAAACCTCCCTCTGTCTTTTGAATTAAAATTTCTGCAATTTTCTTTTCAAAAATTCTATAAAATCACCAAAACAATGAAGGCTCATTCGTAATAGCAGCCGAAGTAACAGCCACAACTTCAGCCTCATAAGTATCTCTAAAAAAAGTCTTCTACATAATATGATTTAAAAACCCCTCCTAAATTGGCTAAATTGGAACCTCCTCCAGCCATTTAAAATCCAGCACAATTCTACAAGAAAATCGATCTCTTAGGATAAGGTTCATTTGGAAAGGCATATTTAGTCGAAGACACAAGAACAAATCAAAAATATGTCATGAAACTAATCCACATCACATAGTTGGACAATTCAGAACTAGCAATCATTGAAAAAGAAGCAGCAATTCTAAAGTAATTAAGCCATCCGAACATCATCGCATTTAAAGAAGTCTTCAGCATCGAGAATAACAACGATAATTGCAGTGACAAATTAGCAATTATTATGGAATATGCAGATGGTAAGAAAATACACAAAAATGAGACAATTTACATAAAACTAATGGAACTTTTATTTATTTCTGATTTCTCCCTGCTAGGTGGTGATTTACAGATGAAAGTGAAGTAAGCTAGGTATAATCATTTCTCTGAAGACCAAATCTTAGAGTGGTTCACCTAAATATGTCTCGCCTTGAAGAATGTTCATGATAAGTAAAAAGAGGGGAAAAAAAACAATTCAACAAAAGACTTTTCCAATCAACATTTTGGAAGATATTATTCTTCAAATGTTGAAAAATCCTCTAATTTTTTTGGTATTTACGCACCCTTATCTTGCTTAATTTGTGTTCTCGTTGAAGCAAGATTTTGCATCGTGATTTGAAGCTCGGAAATGTATTCTTAACTTCCTCAGGCTTGATTAAGCTTGGAGATTTCGGCATAGCAAGAGTTCTAAACTCTACAGCTGAGAAAGCCAAAACGATGGTAGGTACACCAGCAAGTCTATCTCCAGAAGTCGTCAAAGGGAAATAATATTCGTATAAAGCTGATATTTGGGGGCTAGGAGTTATGCTTTATGAATTATGCACTCTAAAACCGCCATTCATTGCTACATCAATTCTCTAACTAGCACTACTTATCACCAAAGGGTAGTTTGCTCCATTGCCAGCTTAGTACTCAAATAACATGAGATAGTTAGTTCTAAGCATGTTACAGTAAGAACCTGCCAAACGACCTTCTCTTGAAGAAATATTGAGTATGCCATTTATTTCAAATAAGTTAATTTAGATTTAGCAGAATCGGTCGATATATTAGAGTTAGAATAAGAATAATCTTAGAGCTAGTGATTTGAATCGCAGTCATGAATCATCATCGTAAAGAGCTAATTCAGCAGATTTAAAAATGAATTAAACTAATAAAAATAATTTACAATTTAATAAATAAATCTCAAACCCAAATTATGCTTCGAATACTGATCAAAAACCGTAAAAAACTAATAATATTAAAAACAATCTCAATTCAGGCATAATAGCCTCCAAGATAGTCTAGAAATAGGTTATTAATTTAAAAATAAATGGACCATAAGGATCTCATATCAAAAGTAATAATCAATTGAGTTAAAGTGCATCAGCAACTAAAGAATAAAGCAATATCAAAAGTTCTAGTTAATTAAATCATAGTGTATTATCGTCTTCCAAGGAACAAACCTTAAAATAGTAATAGAGTAAAATACAATAATAAGAACCAATAAAGAAATAGCCATAGCCTGTACGGAAAGGTTATGCTGTAATTAATCTGCCATTGTCAGCCAGAGGAGACAGCACACCACCACATTCATAGTAAGCAGCTAAGAATACTCCCTAGAAGGGAAGTCAAATAATCAATAATTTTATTAAGAATTCAGCTGTGAAAGATAATTTCTTAGATACTCCGAAAACAGAGAAATAATCTATTTAATCTACACCACAAACACCAGTGTAGAACTTCTTAAAACGTGTGGTATCAGCAGTACCATTGAAGAAAGGAGAGACAAATAGCAATAATATTAATAGCACAAGCACCCAAGAGAAAGATAAGCTTAAGCCCATGAAGAATGAGATTAATTCAGTATTTAATCTTAGAAAACAGGGTGAATAAAAGAATAAAATTAGTTTATTTTCAAATAACAACAATAAAATTATTACCAAAGATGATCAAAAGCTGAATTCATCTAAACAATAAGGGTAATAACTTGGTTTGTAAGGTTAGTTTATTAAAGGGAGATTGAAGGAGATAAAAGAGAATTAAATATGTTAAAAAGATGAAGAAGTGCTTAAAGCAACAATAGCTACAGTTAAATAAGTAATTCTCAGAAAAAACGAGGATTAATTAAGAGATAAAGAAGCTTAGGATACAATAGTTCAAGGATAAGGAGATAAGGCTAGAAAAAAAATGGAACTGAGACAGAAGGTAGAAATCTCAAGATAAATGATCAGAGATGATAAATTAAAACATGTAAAGTTTATTCAAATTAAAAGAAATAATATAATAAGGAAGAGATAACTACATCATTGAAAAAAAATCATACAATTGATGCAAAACTAGCAATAGACTCATTGATGTCATTGATGGAGATAATAATTGATTTTTGTTGATAAAAATGTTTGTGTTTGATTAGAAATGGGATAAAGGAGGCGCAAAATTTGAGTTTGTTTAAAGAAGTGGAGGAAGTTCGAGTCAAAATGATTTAGATGATGCTACAACGGTGGCTTCGAGTGAATAATAATAAAAATCTGCTTAGAAAGCTCCTGTGATTGAACGAGAGAAACCTAAAAAGTGGGATGTGAAGCCAAATCAAAAGAAGGGAGAGTGGAACGTAGAGATATTTGAGTCTGTAAAAAAGCCTATTGTGAACAACAATAATCTTGGGAAAAAAGAGGAATAATTGCTTGAGTACAACAGTGACTCTGAGACGAAGGAGTAAGAGAATTAGAAATAGAAATTGAATAAAAAATAGGAGGAAAAGAATCTGTAGAAAAATGATGATCTCGCTGAGTATAATTCAGAAGACGACGAAGAATTTACAAAAGAAATAGCAGAATGCATCGATTAAGAGGAAAGCAAGATTGAGGAAGTCAACGAGAACACTTTCTTGAGATAATTTGATAGGGAAAATTTGCAGAATAAATAGAAAAAGAACAGCAATAATGATGTTGATATACAAACTAATGACGATACAACATTCTAAATTGATGTCGATGTAAACGACCCTAAATTCATGAATTACGTGAATGATTTGCAGAACATTGTCGCTGATGTAGCTGAAAAAGCAGAACATATGTAAATTGACGATAAGTATATTCGCAACAATGCATTTGATTTCACAAAGACTACAAAAACACAAAAGAAACTTACTCCATTAGCACCAAAGGAATTGAGTGAACAAAAAGATGATGATATGGGTGAACGAGAAGATGATCCTGAAGAATTAGCTTTAGCTGTTTAGACAGGTTAGTTCTTAGGAGATTTCCCTGAACCACCGAAGTTACAGCAGAAAATATTATCCAAAGACGAAGAAGAATCGATAAATGTCATTTCTTCAGGATATGAAGGGTTAGAGGTAAAGCTAATTTGATTAATATTTTTAGGATTGTTGTATTTTTAAATGTTACCTTGTGATGAATCTTTTTCAAAGGAGCTGTACTTGCGATTGGAGCAGGAATTAGGAGATAAATTCAAGCTAGCCTATAATATCATGAAGGAGGAAGTAAAAAAATACAAATACTTTAAAAGTCATTTTGGTTGTTGATTTTAAAGGAAATATTTATGAATAATTGAATAAAAACAGCTGAAGAATCTATCGGGTCTGAACGAATTGGAGAAAAAGTATGGATAATCGAAATATCGTGATATATTGAATTTCCTATCGGACGAAGAAATCGAGAAGTATCTTCGTCTCATTCTTACACTCATTGTATTAGAAGAAAAATTACTTGATCTTAACTCAGCTTGAGTAGAAGGAAGGGCTATTGCTTCTTTGTGTTGTCATTTTTGTTACATTGCAAAGAGTGTAGTTTCTTTTTGGCATTTTTCAATAATTGTTCATGAGCCAATTCAACCTAAAAAGACAAGTAATCTGTTCAATTGTCTATGCTGCCGTATTCTTTCAAAATCTGATTAAAAAAGTTTGATAATTAATTAAATTAGGTATTTTAAATGAAAGGCAGAGGAGAGCCTATTGTATTTTCGTTCTTCTTTTATTAAAACAAAATAGATTGTGTGTCCAACAAGAGGCTAATTCTTTAATAATACTAATAATAATTTTACTAATAAAATTTAAGGAAATAGCTGTTAGTAGCTAGAGAACTAGATAATTCAATTCCAGCGCAATTATTAGATTTAGTCATCTAACAAATCAAATAACAAAAAAAGGTAAAAATCATCCTAATCCTATTACTCAAAGATAATATGAGTGAGAACGCAAAACTTAATGAATAGAATGCTATTTCTAAGTTAAGATTCATTACTGTGTCTGTAAGAGACTTAGAGCTAACTGACATAGTTGATAAACCACCTTTGAGTGATATTTCATGCTATTTAACAGCATTCACGGAGGATGCAGATAGCTAAGTGAAATCGAATAAATGTTTCGATCTTCTTATATTAACTGACCCGTAAAATGAAGCGAAATTCAGGTTGCTTTAGTAGGAAAGATAATTTCTGAAAGTCTAACTGAAGACCCTTTCAAAGCAGAGACTCATTGGAAGTGTCACATTGAACTTATCGGTTTTTGCGGATTCTAGTTGTTTATCTGTAGATCAATGGTAATTAAATGTTTTCAAATCATATGGAATAACTTTAGTTTGTATTTCTTTATTTTCAAGGGTGAATTTAGCGGTGGAGAGCAGTGGAGGTATGAATGATGGTAATGCTCGTATTAAGCTTCGTTTTGGAATAAGTGAAAATGAAGAAAAATAAGCGAAACAGAAAAATAAAGAGAATCATAAAAACAACTAAGAATCCAAAGATTAAGGCGCATCAGAACGTATCGATACAGACGGGTTGAGGCTGGAAATGGAATCGTTTAGAAGTGATTAGCAGACACCTATATAGCCTTGTGTTAATTTCTAAGTTGTTGAGAAAAAGAAAAAATAAGAAGAATAATAATAGTTTGTGCGCTAAGACTTCATTCCAATTCTTAGCAAAGAACAATTTGAGACTAATCCTCCTCAGTCTATCGCGAACATCGAAAGCAGATTAGTTCTCACACCTGAGAGACAACGGCTCGTAGAGAATTCTACTATGTTTCAAAATAAATTCCATGAATTAATCGATAAACTCATGGAAACTCGCAATCAATCGTTGATTCTAGGTGTGACGAAGCAGCTGAATGAAAGCTAAAGGAGAGATTTTGAGAAGAATAATCTCACAGATATCTTGAAAAGACTGAATGAAAGTTAGAATTATATTGAATGTGATGATGAAGATGATGAGGAAGAAGCGTAAGCACGTGCAGATGGGATTAATTTATCGCTAAGTGGAATCTAACAGATTAGCAAGAGACTTATGCAAAATAGTCCAAGAGAAAATAATAATAATAATAACAAAATTCGAAGGAAAGTTGATTATGAAAGTGAGATTGCAGCTTTGCGATTAGAACTTGATAGGAATAAGGAGTTTGAATAGTTAGTGAAAGATATGAAGGCATAGGTTTTCAATGCAGAAAGGAATAATGAAGCATTGCTAAACTAGTAAGAAAAATTTATATTTTTGGATTAGATAAGTTGTTGTAAGCATTTTAGAGGAATTAATGTGATTCGTTTTTTGATTTACTAACAGATACAACAAAGCAGTAGATAACTATTAGAAGTACTTCGCGGAAATCAATGATGAAAATCTAGAACTCAAAAAGAAGTAAATAATATGAAAAAAACACCAAGAAATATGAAGCAAAAACATTTTTTGCTTTTTTTCTAAAATTTGAGTTGATTTGATTTTTATTAATAGAGTTGCTATATTGGAGAAATAATAGATTAGTTAAGGTAGCGGTGAGGAGAAAAATAAGGAAATACATCAAGAGAATAATGGAAATGATGATGGATAGATAGTATGCTAGAATTGTTTGTGTGGTAAGGGGATTTTGGAGAAATAGGAGTTTCAAGAAGGTGATGAAGAAACTATGCTGAGTAGACACAGATAGGAGATACAACAATACAGTTAGATGCTTGTTGAATCTTAGAATGAAGCTGTGTAACTTTAAGCTAAGTTGTAGGAGGTTATGAGAGAGTAAGAAGAAAATAGTAAGAGAAAAAATGAATGTGAATAGGAAGATAAAGCAGGATAGGGGAATGGTTCATAAGTGGGTGGCAGTAGCAGTAATAAGTTAAGTGCAGATGATTAGCTGTATTTTGAGAAGTTATTGAAGGAAAAGGTAGGAAGAATCACTTAGTTAGAAGGAGAGAAAGCATAATTAGATTTTATGTTGCAGAAATAAGATAAAAATGCATAAAACACAGAGAATCTAATATAATAATTAAAAGAAGAACTTGCAGCTTTGAAATTAGTTTAGAATAATGGTAATAATACTTCTCATAATGGTACAACTAATGAAGGTGCTTCTCAAGCAAAGATGCAAGAACTTGAGAATGCAAATCATGCACTTAAGATTTAGATTTAGGAATCTGAATAACTTAGAATCACATTGGAAGATCATCTACTCAAAACTAAGCAGAACTTCCAGAAGAGGTTGGATGAAATTACGCTTAAAAGCAAAGTACTACTATTTATCATTATTAATTGCTCTTTTTGCTTAGTTCCTTTGATTTTATGATTAATGTTCAATTGAACTCAATAGGAATAAACTAATATTTTATGTTTCTTTTTTTCTCCAGGAAGAAATGTCTTAGGCCAGACAAACTGAAGAATCTTTGAAAGGGTAAATTACTGATCTGAGCTGCTCGAACGAAGAATTACAAGATCAAATCAATGGCTTGCAAGGTCGCATGCAAGAGATTGTAAACAAAGAATTCTTAAACTATAAAATATGTTCATTTATTCATATGAAGAAAAATAATTATTTTCATTTGTGAAAGTTGAGAGGAGTTTAATTATTGCTTATTGATTCTTTTAGGTGAACAAAGAAGAGCTGTTTTAGGAAACAAACAAGGAATTGGAGACTATGAAGGGTCAAAATATGTCCCAATAGCAAGTTATCCTTCAAATGAGATCCGAAATCATGAGATTAGAGGGAATACAACGAAATTCCAGTAGTGGAAAAATATCCAATCCAGCAATGGAAATTTAAGAAGACCCCGTTTAGGATGAAATTGAATCATCATATCCAGAGGATGATGTAGAAAATAGTATCCGAGAGTATCTACACACCCATACATGTGTTGTTGCATTTCACCGGTTAAGCGAAGGTTGCTACAGCTTCGGTTCAAAACGTGTTTGTATTTAACTCGAAGGAGGTAAATTACAATGCAAAGTTGGTGGTGGACTCTTAAGTCTCGAAGAATTCATCTAACTTTACAGTCTCCAAGAGTTAGTTAAAGCTAGATAAAACTCGCAGTAGTAGCTTCTAACCACACCACTGTCAAAATAGCAGCTTGATTCACTTATCAGAAGTGACATCGCATAGCATCATAATAATCTGCAAAACGTATCTCAACAATAACAATTCCAGCAGTAATTAAGTGCAATTCCAAGTTTCTCGAATGCACAATACAATTCGAATGACATAAACAACGGCGAATTTATGAAAAAAAGTTGTGAATAAATTCTCGGAAATATCAGCTCCAGTGGATAAACTTTCAATAGAGATTTCGATGGAATCTTAGCGTAAAAAAGAGCATCCGTTTCAGGAAGGATTGTTTCGACTGTTTCGTCAGCATAACTTTAAACGCTAAATTATCCAAGTTCTCTGCCTATCACAGCTAACTTCGGTGCTAATTCTTCTCAAAACTAATCTTAATCATAACTATAACCGCAGTCACCACCATAATAGAGGTTCATACCTTAACCATAATAATAGTAATTACAACAATAATATCTCTAACCTACTAGACAATCTACATAAGTAAGCTACAGTGCTTAGAAACCACCAACTAGTACCAGTAACTCTTCGATGACTTTTTCAATTCGAGTCACTCCACAAAAGAAAGAACATTCTTCGCATAGTGCGTACATCAATGAATTTGCTACTCCTTAACATTTGATTACACCTAAGACAGCTACACCGAAAAGAAGTAATATTCTAAGTAATAGCTAACTTCCATAGAGATTCTCTTAAAGCCCTACTCCTAAGTAATAGCAATAGTAGCAGCAGTAGTAAGCATCTTTAGGAAGGATATTGTCGTAAGAAAATCGTTCTCCATCTGCTCATGGGTCGATAACATCAACTTTCTCATCGAAAAGGCCTAAGCCTTATTTTAATTATTCTAAAGGAATGGGAAACTATCAAATCTGAGAGAATGAATGATGACAAAATCCAAGAGATTCATATTAGGTTTGTTGTATTTTTACTCAAGATTTTTAATTAAGTACCAAAAGACTTAATTTCTTCATTCGTTTGCAACATTTTCTAACAACTACGATATATATGTAATCAAGATATTCCTTCTTGATTATTATTCTTTTTAACTGTTTTGCCATTGAATTTGAGTGACTCATTTTCATAATTACTTTGATTTTTTCTTTGCTTTTATTTTTTTATTATTTTTAGCAGAAAAACAAAAAATAATTAAAATAAAACTTACAAGCGTTTTTCTTTGTAAGGATGTGTTATTTAAAGTAGCAGACTAGAGTTGTCTCTTTCTCTTTAATTTAGGGATGTTTGATTATGAACCTTCTTATTATTTTAATAGAAAGAACGAAAAGAACAAACTCTACGAGATAATAAGAACAAACTGATTTTTAATTCCCTTAGCATACTTCCAATAATATAATCACTAAGCAATAAATCGCTTTAGAATTAGACTCTGCAACAGATCCATTGTTATTGTTGTTGGTTTGAAAAATGAAATTCGCAGAAAGCTCCAGGAAGACGTCCTTCGATGAACCTCGAAACTACTTCCCTTACCCTGGATACTACGTAAAAAAAAAAAAAGGGAAATTATGTGTGTGTGTGACATGCAACTTTTACATATTCTTGTTTTTCTTCTTTTAGGCTAGCCCAGACAATAGATTTTCAGTTCAATCCTTGAAGACCTCATTTTCTCAGGCACCACGGTTCAACTACGAATAATCTCAATTCCAAAAACCCTTAACTTAAACACAATCAACAACATCGTTAATCGGAAGTATTACTCTAATGCGACAATTAATGCCTGATTTATATCCTAAAAGTCAACGCTAAGTGTTTAAAAGTACATTCAAAGAAGTCAAAAATGCAGTAGAATTACATGAAAACTACGGATAAGGTCTATCAAAGTTACTTGAATAGTACAATTAAACTAAACATAAAACTACTATTCTACCTGGACCAGCAGATTACAATCCATCGTTGAGTTAAATCACTAAGAAAACACCAGTAGTTCAATTCTGCCCGAAGATCAATTAACTTAAAGCGAATTAAGACACCGATGGAAGGAACAATAACAGTTAAATTTAAGATACTAGTACACAAGAAAATCAAGATGGACGAAATGATAAATCCTGTGGTAGTATCCTCCCTTCAATTTAAGGCGAAAAATCACCTCATTTGTAAATTCTAATTGGAAATGGCGATGCAAAAATGGCTTTAATGACTGATGAAGAAATTTAAATCTTCGAAAAAGCTAGGCTTTTCGCTGCGAGAGCACCTAAAAATGGCATGCTAAAAAAAGCCAAAATCGCTAAAAATGTATTTGATCTTGCGAAGGAAGACGCATTTGACCCATCACCGGAAGCCTCCAGCATTGAGCTGTTTTTATTGAGACAGAAATAACTTGGTCCTTCTGAAATACCGCCCCCTGGAAAGTATTTTAATGCTGAGAAAGATACAGCTTTTGGTCATAAATAATTAACTTCCAAAAGTGTTCATTTCGGTTCAACTGCTAAACGAACATTAACTCTCACTACAGATGAATCCTCTGCGGAACGATCTAGTAACGATATCCATGCTTCACTCTTCCTTGAAAGACGGACGAGATACTTTGAAACGCTTCCTAGAATGGCAATCAATAGTTTATCTAAAGAAATTTCTTAAACTGAAATGTTTGTAGAAGATGATTTCAGTGATTAATAAGTATCAGAATTGCTTCAAAATACATCTAAAAAGTCATTATCTCGACCAAAACTGAAGTAAAAATAATCATAACCTACATCTTCATTTGGAACATCTAAAAAATTATCTACATTCGAGAGGATAAGTGATGCTGATAACCCTGGACCAGGTTCGTATTCAACTAATGTTTCGTCGTTGAAAACTCTTTCTAATCTTTCAGGAAGGCAATAATATGAGGGGAATAGATTATATTATAATTCAGTTTTTGGAAGTGGATCAAGAAGGTTTCCAGAAATATCTTCTTGAAGAAATTGCTTCAAAAGGAACAATATTTGTTTAGCTTTTAAGAATATTTTAGGTACTACATGTAGAAGTATATTTCTTTGTTTCTATTTTTGCATGCCTCTCCAAAAAATGGTATAATTTAAGTTAATCTGTCCTCAGGACTTAGTCAGTTAGCTTTAGTTTTATTAAGCAATACCAAATAGAAGAAATCACAAAGACAGGATATTCCTAAGATTTTTAATTTTTTGGATATTTCAGATTCTTAGTTTTAATCTTTTGTTCGTCTAAAATTTGATAATTATTTTAGGGAAAGATAATTAAGATTCGTATTTTTAGGCTGTAAATACATGGAGACAACTGAAACAACTCTAGGATAAGCTGCTGAAGCATCACATCATGTATTTATTTAGTTAGATATTTAACTTTTCGATTTCATGATATCCTCTTCCTTTATTAGACAGTAGGTTAAACTGTCCTTGGGCTAGCGAAAAGGCCTAAGATAGACTATGAAACGAATTGTAAACCTATTAGTCTTGTGACAAATTATGTTCGCGCAGATTTTCTAAAGGATATCTAAGAGATCTTTCTATTGCGATTTGATTTTTCACCGATCATCGAAGCTGATAATCGTGTGCTACGAGAGAAATTAATATCCGCAAGTAGGCCGCAGTTATTGCAATGTCTAGGAAATAAATTCTTAGTTAGCGGATCGTTAATATTCACAGCATAGAAACCTAATTTTACTACAGAAACAGTTCTCAAGATTGTTTATCTTAAAGGGACATATTAACTTGCTATCCGGATAATCAAAGTACAAAATGAAAGACATAAAGAAAGAATATTTGGTTTTTGAAATCAAGAAAATTTAGACAATTTATTTGTTTATTAGTCATCCAAGATTGATCCATCTGAAGAAGGAATCTCCAGTTGCACATAGATCTTAAACTAACTAATCCGTGGCATGATGAAAAGTCTGAAATTCAGTGATTTTCTTGATTAAGGATAATATTTTGAGCCAGGAAGTTCACTCCATCAAAAGATCGATGGTACCAATTTATCCTTATTGAAAGGTTGGCGTCCGCAGTTTACAACGGGAAGAGAAGGGATACTTATGAGACTCGAATAGACTTAAGCAATAGGGAGAAATGAAAGTGTTTTGAGTTATATAAATAATCTTTATAAAGTGAATGCTGTGCTTAGTAAAGAAGAAAAAAGATAACTTGTGAAGAAGAAATTAACTGGATAGAGCGTGATGTGTAACTATGGAGGATTCAGAAAGCTGTACATTAGAGATGTTGTCTTCGATAAATTAGTCAAAGAAGTTAAACTTTAAGATGTTATTCCATTACCAGAATCTTCTAATAATAAAATGGAAGAAAATGGAACTGCAGAGGGGCAATTAAATACTGCTAACAACAGCAATTTTTATGCAAAATAAAGAAAATCATGGGATTCTTCATCGTAGAATGTCACTTTATTTGACTATTTTTACAATAAATATGGCATGAAAATAAAATTCGAGAAACAGCCGTTACTTGTTGTTTGCGATAAAAAACAAAGAAATCACTTTTATTACATCCCTGAGCTCTCCGTGTTGCTTGGAACACCTGATGATCTATCTGAATTCTAACTCAAATAAATTTCAGAAGCTAAACTCTAAAAACCTGAAGAACATTTCAAAAATATTACATCTTTTATTGATAAACTAATTAAAGAATCCGTTCCTTCGATTCCAGGTGTAAATGATTCCATGAATCTAAACATCGAGAGGAAACCATTAGTGATTAAGGCTAAGTAAATTACACCACCTGTGATAACTTTTGGATTCGGAGGAGCGAAGAAAGACACAAGAATCACATTAGAAGATAATTCTTAGAATTTTATGCTAAAATATCCGATTTATGCAAATGGAAATAATGTGTTTCAAATTGCATTGCTGCACTTCAATGACTTTGATCCTAAAGAACTCCTGAGTGTAATCAACATATGCATACATACACAAAAATAATTGTTAATTATTCTTTTTGTTGATTTGATAATCATCAAGAACTGGAACAAAACCTAACGGGAACTCAAAATTGATGTCAAACGTCCTATTGAATTCAATCTAGGTGAATACAATTCAAAGGCAGTATCAGAAATTGAATTAGTTCTTAAAAAAGAAGTTAAAAAAGAGAAATTTGATATTATTGCATTGATTGCACCACCTGGATTAGCAACACCTGGAAATTACTCTAAAATCAAGAGAATATGTACAATTCAGCAGTAAATGAAATCCTAATTCATTAAACAAACTACATTAGATAGTAAGAATGCATCTGCAGCTTCAACAGGTGCTTTAACCCAAATGGCTGCCAAATGTGGAGCTGCTTTATGGGTAGCTTAACCACCTGGAGGATTCCCTGATAAGACATTGATTGTATCAACAAGTGTGCACAAAGCTGTGATAAATGGCTAAGAATAATATGTAATTGGCTTCGTAGCAACACAAGATATGAATACAAGTAAATTCTACAGTCGGGCAGTGTTTTAGACTGTTGCGAAATCCAAAGACAACAAATCTGATTGGGTACGTATTTAAAAAATTCGTTCGCTTCTGACGGATGCAGTGAAATAGTATTTTGTTATGAATAAATTTGTACCAGAGCAAGTTATCTATCTACGCGAAAATGTCCCAAGCTGCGATCTTAAAGAATTCTTAGCTTCTGAAGTAAACGAAATCATGCAGTCGTTCACTGACTTATCGATTGTTTACACTCCTGCACTCTGTGTGATTTTGCTCTCCACAAAACATGCTTTTAGATGCTTCTCAACAACGTCAAACAACTTTGATAACTTGGAATCAATATGCAATCCACTTTAAGGCACTGTAATCGACAATACAGTCACCAGTAAGTCCCTCTATGACTTCTACATGGTCTCGTAGAACTAAAAATCAGGTACATCCATTCCAGTTCGGTATAAAGTTGCCTATGATACTACTTCCCTCCCAGAAGGAAAACTACAAGAGCTTCTCTACAGTCAATGCTTTAACTATGTTAACTGGAATGGAGCTATAAAATACCCAGCTCCATTTATGTATGCTAAAAAACTCGCTAAGGTTGTAGCTAATTATATCCTAGAAGAAATACCTGAGTGTCTTCATTCTTCAAGATTCTACATATGAAAAAGCAATCGGGATGAGAAAAATGCAGTTGTTCTCATAAAATAATCATATTTTGAGGTATTTTATGTTGATATTCTTAAAAAAAAGAAAATTCTTCAAGTGAAAGTTATTATTTGATACAATAAATAGATTATTATGGACATCAAAACGAACAAAAAAGAATTTTTATGTTTCAATAAAAAATAAATGGGAATTGAAATATTTTAGATTATTCAAGTCAGCGATGATAATTGCTGTCAAATGGGTTGAAAAATTGGCTAGTAAATCGATAACTGCTAGTTTAGTCTTGTAATTTAGTTCTGCTGGATGCAATAAACGAACTGTTTGATATAGCAGCTGTTTCTGATAAATCAAAAGTGAAGTCATCTTCTATAGAAGAATTCAAAGGTTAGTGCTTATGTACAGTAAAGCGTTTTTGTGATTTAGAATATGCTTTTTTGTAGATCATCTTTTAAACAGCAAGTCTCAGAGTCACCCATTTGGAAAGATGATTATTTGTGAGGATTTGAAATTCCTGAGAATATTTCTAAGCTTAAATTCTAATCTACTATGTTTGATTCTTTTATTCTTGTAAATACTCAAGTAAATTCACTGATTCTCGAGGGAAATCAAAGAATTATTCTTCATTGATTTCTTTTTGCTCGTTTGAAATAAATTTTTGCTGTTTTTTTCTCTTCTCAAAGCTAGCATCTACCACTAGACTTAATTCTTAGTAGTTTAGACTTGATTTCTTGATCATTTCACGTACTTAGCTTGATTTTCCTTGGATAAAAAAAATACAAATAAATCTAATTTATCAATGAAATAATCCCAAAATTCTATTATCTTTTGAATTCTAGTTTTTTACCATAAAAATTCAGAAGACAATTCTTTCTATCCGATAAATCGTAATCTGGTTGGGCTGAAGATTTCTAAAACAAAAGCTTCAACTCTTCTTCAAATACAGTATCATCTTAGTTATCCTCAAAACCCTCTACTTAAGAATCGATACTTATGAATTTTTTAGTAATATCTTTTTTTGGTGAAAATTCTGAGCTTGTTACATGTTTTTCTTCTTCTTCATCATCAGTAATCAAATTCCTAGAAGATTGATCCTCTTTTTTTATGCATTTAGTCGATAAATAGCTACTTGGATCAGCAAATAAGTTTTAATTTGCATTGAATAAAGCTCCACCAGAATTAAATGAAACTAAACTTTGCTAATCTTTTGCATTTTCAAAGTTGCTCACATCCTTAATCCTGTAGAAGCACATACCATTCAAAGGAACTACTCTACTTAGATTTCTCTTTTCATTCTCAACCATATGATGAGTATCATTACCTTTGTTTTCTTCCCATTCGCTAGCACTTTCAGTATCCTAAGACTTTCTTGAAGAATTCTAATGAAAAAACGATACAATCTTTGAAATAAAACTTGATCGATATCCGCTTTTTCGTGTCTTTTTTGAGATGGATGTGCTCTTTTCCCTATTATTTCGAATCTTATTCTTAGACTCAATATGCATATCTCCAACGTCATATTTACTATTTTTCATACTGCTGCTAACAAACACACTATTATTAGCATCTGAACTTATATTCCCTTCTTCTGCTGAATCTAACCTTACAGATCTATTTCCCAAATTATTCTTGCGATTTTTCTTATTCCGCTGCCTTAATTCTTCTTATTCTCTTAGTTACTCGCTGACTAGAGCGAAATTAGGTGCAACAACACCTACAGTATCAAATTCCTTTCCTCGTTTTGTAACATGCTTCTAAACAGTTTTTACTTGAATTCCATTACGTCGTTTTAACGACAATACTGTTCCTCCCGAACCTACTGAATTACCACTACCATTTGAATCTGATCTCGTTTTATCTTTTTCCCATTAGTTTACAGAATTTGAATTATTCTTCGATTCAGGTGTCGAAGATGATGATGAAGATGAAGAAAGTGAAGAGGAATCACCAGAAGAAGATGAGGAGGAATCTTAACTATTTTTATCATCTTCATCAGAAGTCTCAAACTATTTTTTCACTTTTGTAAAAACATTCTTACTTTTATCATTACTATCTTTCATTTTATGCTTCTCAATAGATTTCCTTAAACTTTATTTATTTTCATTTTCATCTCCCTGCATCTGCTCTTTCTCATTAGATTCTACTTTTTTCATCTCCACAACACTCCCCTTTTCTTCATTATTATTCTTTTCATTCTTCTTTTCTTCATCTTCATCAGCATCTTCATCTTTTCTTTCTTCAACTCTTTCTACTTCTTCCAATCCTTTCCCTGACATATCAATCCATTTTCCATCTTCTTATATTTCAATTGATTGCGACCGCAATTTCAAAGATATCTACATTTACGATGATGCACCACCACCATTTGATGGTGATTAAGAACTATTAAAATAACTTGATCTCATTCTTGAAGGTGACATCCTGTGATTTATCAATGTCTAACTAGTCCCTAATTATTATTATGTTTGTTTTTGCTGTTCATCTCCTCCTCCTCCTTAGCCTTAGGAGATTTTCGATGACATTCGATGACTAAGGGATCTTTCTAAAAGCATCGAATTGAACAAATCGCTGTCTTCTTTTTCCTCGATAACTTCTTGCATGACTGATACTTTATACGATGAAGGCATTCGCTTTCTTTGAAATTATCTTACACCATTAGTCTTTGCTTTATGATTCCTAGAATGTTTGGAGCATTTGAACCTTTATATCTTGAGAACACTTGGATGTTTCTTCTTCTTTTTCTCTTCTTCTACTTCTTCTAGCTACTCTCCTTTCATGTATTTTTGGGTTTTCTATGATTCAAAAATACCTGGATTTTTAAGAATCGAACTAGTCTTTTTGTGAATTTCCTAATTATTTTTCTGTCCTTCTACTTCTTCATCAGCTTCATTGCTGCTGTTACTACAACTACTATTGTTCTTCATGTCCTTCATGTTATGTTCACTAATATCTTACTCTTTTCTAGGAAATATCTCCAACTCTATTCTTTCTTACCTATCATCTCCAGCAAAGGATACTTCCTATTTCCTCCCTGTTAAACTTTTCCTCCTATTCAACTCCGCTAAAGAAGAAGAATCACCCTTTCCTAATGTATTTTCCCTTTAAATATATTCTGTTTATATCTTTGGATGTAGCAATCCCTTGAAGTAAAGTGTCACTTGTTCTTACTATTCTTCTTAAACTTATCGCAACGAAGCAAGGTAATTCACACTCACCAGTGAAAGCTCCCTATCCACTGAGTTTGATCTTAAATTTATAGCAGTAATTTCAGGTGAAGTTGGAGAATAAATTGATAAATACTCCGGCTGCGATGGCTATTTAGGAATATTATGCAAAAAGAATGATTTCGGAGGATTAGCTGAACTAGGGCTTTGCAGAGACGAAGAACTTAACGAAGACGAAACACTCATGAATGAAGAAGATGGTTTGAATCCACCGTAGGTTTATTGCAAGCTATCACTTAGCTTCTTCCGAAAGGACACAAGTGTATCCTGTACAGAGTATGAAAGATCTAAAGAGGAGATCTTCTTTCTAGGTTGGTATGAAGAATCTTATTCCTTGAGATAGGATTCCGCTAATTCACAGATTTAAGTCATTTTCTTTTTTTCCTCGTCGTATTCTAGCTTTTCAGAGGAGGAAGAATTGGATGAAGATGAAGAACTTAGAGGATGGTTGACGTTACTGCTACAGGGGTCTTAACTCTAAGGGTGATTACCTTCATTTAACTAAATATTGGTGTTTATCTTGACTGTGATTTAGTGATTGCTCTTTCTGCTATTCTTTCTTTGTTTATTCAAGCTATTTCTCCTTTAATTCTTATCCTAATCTACTTTCTCAGAAGTTACCTCCCCTTTTCCTTATTTTCCCTTATCTTTTCCAATCTCACTAAGATATTATCTAGCATACTTTTAAGCGTAAAAAAAAATCTCATAAGTCACCAGCAAGAATTCTTTCTCACTCGCGGAATACTAAGGTGACACTGGTGCACTTGGACTGGATAGGAAACTAGGACTTACTATTCTCTTAGGACCTTGATTAGTTTACTTGCATTACGCTGCTGATTCAGCAAAATTAATTCTAATTTCTTAAGGATACTTTTATATTTCAACTTTCGAATTCTTGTCAGAAATGTGTTTACTGCGGATATCTTTGGATATTGTTCCTTATCCCGATTGAATGAAGATCCTATTCTTAAGATCATCGATTCCTAGCAGAATCCTATGCAAGCGATACAAGGCATTGCTAAAACTAACTTTAGAATTGCTCGCTTTCATGACGATCAATAATCCTGCGAGGACAGTACGCTCGATGATGATATAATCAAGAACATTATCTAAAATTCCCCAATTTCGGAGGAATCGTGAAGCATCTAAACTTTATTGCATGATAAGGAGCAGCCTCGCGAAGAAACAAAATAACTAGCATTCCTAAATGATTGAACTATCCATCGCACAAGTTTTGATACTTTGCCTAGCTAATTGCTTGTATTCGACGTCTTCGAAGAGTTCGGAGAAATCGATGTGTTCTAGCTCAAATAATGTTTGATCGCTTCCGTTGCTAGAACGATTTTGTTGTTGTTGTTGCTACTGATGTTGATTGTTGATGTCTTCAGCTCCAAACATCGAGCTGAATCGACGCTCGAAGTCAAGAAACCATATCATATTTCACACAAAATACACAACAATTTGAAGGAATTGTTGGATTCGAAGAGTATTTATTATACTCGGAAGACAACTAATTTTAGAAATATCTCAAAGACAATTCATCCCTTTTTCACATTAATTTACAAAAATATCCTCCCGCTCTTGCCTCAACCAGTAACGAAACGCAGCTTTAATAAGCAATTAATCAAAAGAGCAATGTATCCTCAAACTTTTCTTACAATTGATTCTGATGACTTTTTCTTCTCAATAGATAATTTCTAATAGCCTATAACATATGCTTAAACAATCCAATTTGGGAAGCTAAAAATGTATTGTTTCTTGATGAATCATCAAATTTAATTTTTTTTGTTGGAAATATCTTTTAATAATTGAGAAGAAAATAATTAATTTTTAGGTATTAGCTTTTCTCAAGATTCCAACTTTTTTTAATCTTTATCTAGATTTGAATTGTTTTTTATTTTCAATTTATTGTTTTGCTTAAAAATAGAAGGTAATAATTTGAGCTATTTCTAATTGATTTGCTTTTTATCTTGTTTTTTCTTTCGAAAATTTGTGGTTACCTCAAAAACTATTTTTTATTATTATTATTTTTCATTATGATAGGATATCCCCAACACGAATTATTATCTAATTTAATGATAAACTAAAATAGATAATGGTATTTAATTTTTTTTTAAGTCTTTTAACTCAAGGACATAAGATATAAAATTAAATCCCCTACCTGAATCTATTACGGAGGGAAGTCTTACCTTCTTCTACCAGCTTTGAGGGATTTTAGAATCTAAGTCAGCATTTCCTGATAAGAGGTAGCTGAGACGACACTGTTACTGAAAAAAGAATAGAACAATTCAAAAAAAGAATCAATCGAAATCTAGTTACATTGTGTGTAAAAAGTTAAATTATTGGTCTCAAACAAAGCCATTTTTCTTTAATTTCCAGTTTGATTTTTTTTAATTCTTTAATAGGATACTTTATAACAAAAATGAACATTTTTCTTCTGAAATTAAGGCAAAAAAAGTAGTCTGCAAAAAAACCCTTTTTATTCTTATTTAAATTCACTCACACGCACAATGGCATTATTAATTCTTCATGAAAGAGAGAAACTCGATTTCAAAACAATAAATTCAAAAAAATTCATTTTTACTGATGAAACTCTCATATTTATTTATTATTATCGTTATTATGAGAACATAAAACCATCCAGTTTATTCAAATGGCTCTATTTTTTATCAATCATTTCTAGCAGTAATACTGCGGTTCACGCAAAGTGGCTCTTTTTACAAGAAAACAAATATTATCAAAATTCATTAATTGTGCAAATTCAATCAGTCGTTGGTTAATCAATCAATTAATAAATATCACTTGTGCTATCCAAATGATGGTACCTGCTAATTCTAGCAAAAGAAAGATCCCTTAGCACAGTGACTTCGAGTTCAATTTACCTAATGGCTAGACTGTTAAGTTCTCAAGTCGATTCGATTCAGGCAATTGCGGAAAAGTATCGCAAATCTCATCCAAAGAGGTAAAATATCCTTTATCTAAAGCAATATTTTCAATTATTCTTAATCGATTCTTAATAAAGGATCTCCTTTTTCTTTCTTTTATCTAATTTTTTCAGTATCTAGTTGAAGCCCATGAGGACTTTGATTCCTCCACTTAAACAGGTGGATACTCTAAGAGTTGGTTCCATTTCAGAGTACAGGGACTGAAGGGAAGAGTTAAGTTTCATATTCCTAGAATGAAAATGCTTAACGCACTAGCATAGGTATGTTTATGCAAAATATCCTTTGAATAAAAAAATAAACTGGATTTCTTTTGAGAGCGGTAGTGCATCTTCCTACAAGCCTGTATATCGGCATGGTGAACAAGGAGAATTCTCAAGGCTACCAGAGAATGTATCCTTGAGTATTGAAGTAAGAAAAAAGAGAGAGAATTATGTTAAGTTTTGCAATAGTTTGATTGGAAATAACTTTGCAATTTTGTTTCGTTTTTGTTTCAAAGGATGATAACCAAGCGAAATTGACATTTTCCTTTGATTTTGATAGCGCTTCTCTTGAAAAACATAAATCCCATACATATTTTGCATTCAGCTATCCTTACAGCTATGCTAGGAACATTTCATTTATTGAGTCACTTCGTGATCAATATGATTAAAGCAATGAAATCTATTTCAATAGGGAAGTGCTAACATTCACTCCTCATTTAAGGAAAGTTCATTTACTGACAATATCTTCACATGACTTTAAAACCTAAGACACTGAGTCTTATCTTTCTGAGGGGCTGTTTCCTTCCAGGGACTATGAAACTAGAGCAATAAGGTAGAATTTCAGTTATTAAGGATAAATAAATGATCAATCCAATCAATTTAAAATGGATTTTTTGATAATATTTTGAACTTTTATTGTTTTGAATATCTTTAGATTTAAGAATCATAAGCCAGTGATACTAATAAGTGCTCGAGTCCATCCAGGAGAAACCCCTGCAAGCTATGCCTTAGAAGGACTTATCAAATTTCTCTTAAGCCCAACAGATCTGAGGGCTGCGTTACTTCGAAAATTCTTTACATTTTGGATTATCCCTATGCTCAACCCTGATGGTGTATTTTGTGGTCATTACCGCATGGACATCTTTAATCAAAACCTCAATAGATACTACTAGATAGCTAGTAACCTCAAGCAGCCTGCAATCTATGCGATGAGATAAATTTTCTCATATTTAGCATCTGAAGAGCGAATGCTGTTTTATTTAGATATCCATTCTCATGCTAGGAAAAAAGGTGCATTTGTCTATGGAAATGCTCTAGATGACTTTGCTTCATAAGTTGAAACATAATTGTTTGCGAAGCTCATGGGTATTAATGATCCTTCCTTTGAATACGCATCTTGTAACTTCTCCAAGGCGCAAATGAAAGCTAAAGTATTTACAAACAACAAAGACAAATTTGTTTTTTCGATAAAAAAATTGAAATTCTTGATGTTTTCGGTGTTTTTAACCAAGGATAAAGCAGACGAGATGTCGAAAGAAGGATGTGGAAGAGTATATGCGTATTAGATGACTAAGGCGATTCATTGTTTTACACTTGAATGCGGATTTCATCATGGATCTTCTCCATTGGCTGGAAATATTCCTGATTGTGCAAACAAAGAGTTTGTTGCTGAAAACATCGATGGAAGAGAGTATTATTTAGACGAATAATACAAGGATACATCAGCAGAAACAACTAAGGATAAGGAGTAGATTGATTTTTTTACAATTTAGAGCTTTTAACATACTGGAAAAGCAGCATTAGTTAGTTTGTTAGATGCCTTTGAAAAGAATCCCTACTCAAGAATCTAACCTTCATTGGAGATTTTAAGGAAAGAAACTGCTTAAGAAGTTGCTCGGAGCGACAGAATAAGGATGGAAGATGCTTAAGCATACTCAAAAGCGAAGAATATTGAAAATTTGATTTAAGAAGGGTTTTTTAATAAGATAATGAACAAAGGGTATTTTAAACTAAGAGAGTAAATTAAATGGCCTTCAAATGCAATCCAGTTGATGATGAGCAAGCATACCAGATAATATACTAATATATTGACGAAATAACAGTAGTAGCTGCCATAAATGAATCTAAATCAAACTTAAAATATTTAGTTTGCATCTCCTTAAAAATTACCATAAAAAATATTCAAAAAATACACTAAAAACTCTAATACCACAGCAGAACACAAGAATGAAAGTCTTAGCGATGCCAATAAGACTTCAAAGCTCATTTTAAATGGCTCAAATTCTGGTAGTTTTCCCTTAGAAGCTGATCAGAAATCTAAACCAACTGAAGAAGAAATAGAAGCAGAAAAGAAGAAGATTCACTAAATCAAGCATGCAGTTTCTTTACATTCTGCAGCTCCATTTGTGCACACTGCATCATTGCTCCCAAAGACAAGGAACATGTATTCATTTTTCATTGGGTAGCATAAACGAATGAGAAAAACATCCCTGTACGATTAAGGGGTGAATTATACTAATAGTTCAGAGCAATCATAACAACTACCCTTTGATATGTTGAGTGTCCAAGCTACGAAATGTAAAACCGATTCAGATAAAAGGAATTCAATGATTTAGTAGGAGTAACAGTAGCAATAATTACAATAGGAATAGCAATCTAAGCCCCCTCAATTACTGAATTCTAAATCATAAATTTTCAGTAGTTCAGAATCACTTCCAAATATCTCTCCAGGAAGAGCTATCAAGACGAACCCATCTAACCGTAATTCTCTGAAGTAAAATACTTTAGCAACGTTAGCTGAAATCCTCCCTGAAAGCATCAATACTTCTTCTTCAATTCCATTGCTTTTCTAGGTTCATAATAGAGCTCCTTCTGAATCAACTAAGAATTCATAAAACCCCTAGATAATTTTTCATTCTATGAATAATTCGTTAAATACTTCGACAATCAATGGAAAAGACCATTTGTTAGCAGCAAATCAAAACACAACGATGATCTAAAAATTAGAAAAAAGGAGAATGGAGAAAATTTCTAAATCATAATAGATGAATTGGAGGATTATTAGTGAACCAAGTGGGATTGTGAATGATTCGATTAGCTAGCTGAAGACTCGGATAGAATAAGCTAAATTACAAGCTGCGTAACTGTATTGTCTGCAATTCTAAGATTAAAGTATTTTTAACACTAAGAAAATTGCATAGGAGCTAATTTTAAATAAATAAAATAAATCACAGTTGGAATAGTCACAATAATTGTAGTAGCAGTAGTAGTAGGCATCATAGAAATTTCATTCTGTAAAGAACACTTTGAGTGTAGTTAATAATTCAATGACTAAATCGAATGAGTCAATAAGTTTGAGTGAAAAACAATATGATTCATGTGGTATTAAAAAAATTACCAGAATATCTTAGCATTCCAAGAGATACACTGAAATAAATTAATAAGAACCGTAAAAGATACTTAAATCAGGGAATAATAATTATAAAAATACTATTTAGATTGTTACAGATAGTACAAATATCATGAATAATGAGGGGATAAGTAAAAATAATGCAGCTAGAAGGTAATTAATGAATGACTAATTGAATTACCAAAGATAATCAGACAACAATTCAATTATTCAATGGTAATAAAGTGGTTTGAATGGCAATGAGTAGATTAAATCACCTTAAAATCTAAGATTTTTAAGTAAAACTTAGAAAAACGAAGGAACTGCAGGATAGCTGTATTAACTAAATATTGCAAAGAATGAAGACAATGAAGAGAAGAAGTACCCAAGGATGTAAAGGAAAAATGAAAAATAATAAGCTTACCTGAGTTTAATGGGTGAAAATGGGCTTGCTGAGGATATTAAATAACAAAACAAAAAGATAAATATTAGTGTTGGCTAAGGTAATTCACTGAAATTAAGGACTCCTACGAGTGAGCTGTATTAACGTAGACAGAGAAAAGCAAATACTGTTCATAGCTCAGCAAGCTAGCAAAGATAGTTTAAATAAGAAGAGTAGCAGTAAAAGCAGGAACAGCTGAGAGAACGAGAAGTATTCCTTCAATCTCGATTGGTTTTATCTAAGATAACACCTTAAAAGAATGGGAAAGTTAGTTTAGATGAGGCTAAGAATGGATAAAAGGTAATTAAATAATGAAATAGTCTTCAAACCGATAATTTTGTATGGGAATATTCTAGCTAGAGACATAGCACTTTTTTTCATAAACTGTCAGTTAAAAGGCTAATAATTAAATAAATAAATGTAAATTTTGGATACTAATTATCAAGGAATCAATCGTTCTTGTTTGTCTTCAAGAGAGAAAAAAAAAATCAATTTTTCTTTCAATATGTATTGGAGGTTTTCATTTTTAAGGCAAAATATGCAGAGATTATTCAGTTACCTGGGATGAAGCAATAAATAATATAGATAAGGGTATTTTTAATTAATCAAGACTATTAAGATGCGCTCTCTCCCTCCTCCCCCTCTCTTTCCCATGTAAATTTCATAGGGGTGGGGAGGGTGGGGGTTAAAACTACCATTTAATAATTGATAATAGTTAAATAATTTAAAATAAAACGAAAGATAAAAATACACAATTTCCCTTACCAGCAGTACACAGCAGCACTAAAAAAGTGATACACCAGTCTGTGAGTACTCTGAAGTGGATAGGATGTGTGGCAATGCATTTAGCCAATATTTTTTAATCCCCAAAGTCTCAGGCAAATAAGTAGACTCCCCTCCTTACGTTTTTAAGCAAACAAAAAAGAAAGTTGGCAATGCAGTTAAACATCAGATTAGTTCCACTTAAATTCTTATTTCCAAATTGTCACTAATGTTATATATCTGCTTTATGTTTGCTTTACATTCTTCAAAATGATTCATGTCAAAACTTTCTTTCGATGCCGACTATTTTGTCGTGCGATTAGTTGCCGCCGCCAATTTATGTATTTTGATAGCTTTTTGTTTTAGAGCATTTTTAAAAAAAAAAGTAAATCTTGTAAAATTGTGAAAAATATTTAGAGAGAAAAACAACAATAAAAATAAACAAAGATAAAAATATTAAAATAAATTCAAATTATAAATAAAAAATAAATTTGAGAACAGTCATAGAGACAAAAATGTTAAATTCAAAAAAGAAAATTTTAAATGAATTAATTAAGAAAATGAAGAAACACATTGTATTTACAAAGGAAATATGCTTTCATATGGCTCTTTAAAGAGAGTGAAATGAAAGGTTATGAATTTGTTAGTATTAGTCAAGAAATGAAAAGAAAAAGAAAAAGGAAATCATTTCAATATCTTAGATTATCCTATGGAATTTTGAGTTTGAAAAATGCATAAAGGAGGAAGGGTAAAACTGAAAGATGAATGAATAATAAAGATAACACAAAGGTTGAGAAAGAGAAAAGGAAGTTTGTGGTTTTCAAAACAAGAGTTTTCCTCTCCTTTACTAGTCTATTAATACTAAAGATGGGTTTTCTTTTAGGTATCCATTACTATTTCGTTGCCAAATATTAAAGTTAGAGTTTTGCCTGAGAACTGAGTGAAGAATTAGAAGAAGAAGCAACTAAAGATGATGAAATTTTCATAGGGAAATGGATCATATCTTTTTATCTTTTTACCTTCATTTTTAAAAATTAAAAAAATAATCAATTAACATATGTCAGAAATAGCAGTAACTCCTCTCTCAAAATTCTTTCAATCAAAAATTTTTGAATTTTTTTGTTCATATTAAACTAACTCAAAGCAAATCGACACACATTCATAAATCTTCCAAAATTATTCAAAATTAAGAATACAAAAAATTCTTTTCATTATTGAAAGCATAAGTTTTCCTTATTCTTTCATTCATTCCAGCATTGAATTTATTAAAACTACAGCTGCATTTCTGTCTTAAACTCTAAGCTATTCTAGACTGTTCTTCACCTTTTTTACATGCATTTTACTTTTCTCTATGAAATTTCATCATGAACGATTTGTTCTTGCACTTTATATTTCCCCTACTCCATACCTATTATTACAAATACAACAAAGACTCAAAATTAAGAGTCATATTCATTTTTTTTTGAGATCAGCATTTTTTCTTACTTATCCTTTTAGCTTGTGAGGAAAAAGACTTATTTATTTTTGAGTGCAAATTTCTCTTGCAAATCATGCAGGAGCTCTACTTTAGTCTACAACTTTTGATCTTTTCCAAGGAGGATATCACTAAATTATTGTGTCCTACGTTTATTTTCAAATTGTAACTTCCTATTTTCGACACTAAGCAGATCCATTTGTCCTTTGAAATATGAGAATTTCGATTCAGAGTTTTACCTCTCATTTCGAAGTGCTTCTCTACTTGATTTATCTATTTCTTTTAGCTTCTCGGAATACTCAAATATTATTTTTTCAATATCCTTAGTACTTTTTGCTCCTAAGGCTCTGATTTTGTGTTCCAAGACGAACACAGAAATCAATCTTTCATCCAATGACTGGATTTGACTTTCTTTCCTGGCAATCACTTTTTTAAGAATATCTAAATCTTCTTCTCGTTGCTTGAGATCACTGATTGCGAACTAAAATTCCTGCTTTATTGTCTTTTTTCAAAAAATTTAAATAAAAAAAAGTGAATGAATCCTCAATACATACCTCCATTTCTTTTTGAGCATAGCTGGCAAGTAGGTTTCCTTGCATTTCACTGTTTTTAAGTTTCTCTTAATAGACAGCAATCGATATTTTGAGCTGTTAGTTTTCCTAAAATGAACAAATAACCCATAAATATCAATATATTATTATAAATGACAAACTAATTGTAGAAAAAGTAAAATATTGCCCAATTTAATATTTAATCTCTTTTTTTAATTAATTATCAACTTGCGTTGTTAATAAATTTACCCTGGTAAGTGCTCTGATTTCTGCTTCTTGTGATTAGAGTAGTAAAAGATAGTCCTTAGCTTATGATGATTCATCTTTTACTTCGGGTGATCTTTTGATTTAAAAGTGTTCATCCTCTAATTCATTGTAGAATCTAATGATTACAGAAAAAACAGCTTCTAAAATAGGTAATAGATCCTTAGCTTCTTTTTAACTTGGATCAATGTCCCATAAACTCTCTAAGTACTCCTTCATTTCTTCAGATCCCTTGGTAAAAATATACGATAACTCATTTTAACATCTAATTCAAAGTAGTTCTTTATCTTAAATTTAATCCTCCATTACAAATCCTCTTAAGATCAGATTGATTTATTTATAATAGTTCCTGACGATTTTAACAAGATCAGTGTAATTCTCTTCTAGTACTGCATAATCATTCAAATCATATTTCTTTTCTTTTTTCAGATTTCCTTAATTTCCTACAAGATTTTATTTCTTTTAATCCATGGATCTTCTAACGCTAATCCTAGCAGTTGAATGAAAACTACTTCTTCCTTGCTGCTGTTGTCGCAATGGAGAAGATGGCATTGATCTGATTTGAGTGATCGGTGCTGAAGAACCCTTCTGGAATTTCACAGATGTACTAATGGACAAATATGTAAACATGAGTTTAGGAATAGGTATGTAGATATTTTACGGAGAAGCTGCTTGAATACTATCTCTTTTACTCCCTTCTTGAAACTGGCTGATCATCACTTGCAAGTTCTTGGAGACATTTCCACTCATTTTGAAGTAAAAAAATTGAGAAAAATAATAAAGATAAGATGCGTTCTTTCTTCACACAAAAAATTAATTAATAATGAACGCTGTTTCATCGCTAAAAAATAATCAAAAAAGTTAGATATTTGAGATGAATATTAACGAATTTCATCTCAAAGGGTTTTTAAGGGAAACAATACTGTTTTACTGAACAAATCATCAAAATATTAAAATGAACCAAAATAAAACAATAATTGAAGATTTTAGAAGAACAAAAAACTCAAGATATTTCATTTGAGTTAAAGGAAAAATAGAAAAGAAGCGTTTGATTTTATGAAAAATAATACTTCAAATATTGAATAATACTAACTCTATTATTGATTTTTTAAGAAGTTTGCCCTTTTTCGAGCTAATTATATCAATAATCTACCCATTAAAATCATCTTCAAAAGACCACTTTTTCATTCCAAATACTTTCTAAAAATCAAAATATCTCTTGATTAGAGTAAGCTAATTATCTCTTCAGGCAAAAAGTAAAAATAAATAAAAAAAACTTTCACTAAATCTATCTATCTATCTAAAAGTAAAAATAAATGAAAAAATAAGAACATTTACTTTATTTTTAAACTACGTCATATTAGAAATTATAAGATTATTAGTACCAAAAACAATACAATCCCTTGCATTCCTGTTCATTTTAGTGAAAATACAAGTCTAAAACAAACAAAAAATATAATAATAATAATAATAATCTTCCGCAAACATAATTAAA
>Ga0302271_10000196_pt1 | contig 55630 bp, 51 predicted proteins | sample III_Bog_N1_1_FD_198767 | JGI IMG/M metagenome (GOLD analysis project Ga0302271, IMG submission 198767) | Peat permafrost microbial communities from Stordalen Mire near Abisko, Sweden - III_Bog_N1_1 | ecosystem: Environmental > Terrestrial > Soil > Wetlands > Peat | place: Sweden: Abisko...
TAGCTATCTTCTCTTTCTTAAACAGCTAGATACGCAGGTGATTAATCAATTCCTATGAAGTTCTAACCATCCATTTCCTCCGACCCCATCGGCGTCTAGCTTGTATTTAATTCTTCTTCTTGTTCTTATTTCAGCCCTGCACCCGCAAACTACTACGCATCATTGCAACTAAACATACTCATTTTCGTTTGTTTCTTCGATTTCTAGCTCCCCCGTGAATCCGCTGATAGCCGCCTATGCGGAGAAGCTTATTAAATACGTGGTTCACTTGGACTTCTTAGCTATCTCTAAGGTGAAATCGTTCGAGGAATCAACGCACTTAGAATAGTAGTTTTAGTATTTCCCTCAACTCCACCACCCACACTCGCTACTTAACTATTCCCCTGTAGATTCAGATTATTCACTGGCGTGTTAATATCTGCTTCTGATAGGTTTTCTGAGAGCTTATGCTTGGACGACAGTAATTTTATGAAATTCTACGATTCCCATGGCGATGAAGACGATCCATTGTACTGCTTGGAATGCAGCGAAACGGGTATATTAAACTAGCTATTATGATTGTGTCTCTGCTGATCTGCGATAAACAGATCAATCATATGATGCGATGACGTGATAAAATGGTCACTCAGTGCATTTGATAGCCCTAAAGACCTATTGTGGATACTACTTTTTCGTCGTTTATCAGTGAAATCTTCCATATTATCTAAATCCAGCACATTCATTCCTCCACTGATGCTGTTCTCCTCACAGATACTGTTATTCCCACTGTGTACGCGTTTGTTATAATTATTCGCTGTCCCTCGCTGTTTCCATTTACCACCTATCAGCGTCGGTGATCCTTAGTTGCTTAAATCTATTTTCGATCCTAAAACTTTTAGACTGCCTTCTTTGAGACTCGCCGATAGATCCATAGCAGCTTATGGGTTTCCACTACTTAAATCCATAATTTAGTGATTTCCACTGAGATCCATGGTACCTTAGTATTACCCACTGAGATTCATGAACATCTATCTGCTGTCTAGACTTGTGAAATCTACATAATGAGAATGTTTAGCATTGCTGATTCGTTGATTGGATATATGCGCACTTAGATCTAGCATAGCGTGAGGTGCTGACAGATCTAGACCAGGCGGTTGATAACTTAGATCAAGTGCATTGAGATCGGGGCTGAGGTTTAGGTTCTGTTAGAATGGTCGTCTCTGTGGACTCATAGACGCCATCGAAGCTGATTAGTTCATAGAAGGATCACTCATAGCAACATTCCTGAATTCCTGATTGAAATCGAGTTTTTCGTCTGACGCATGCGATGACAGTTATGGTTGTAGTTATCCTTAACGCTACGGTGAGCGATTATTATGTGATTATTTTAATGGAGACTGCCTCAACGGGGACTTGCTTAGATTCTACCGATTCGAGAAGTAGTTGAACTAGAACTTAGGTTAGTTTAAACTCGCTAAGAACAATTCTTTCATTCTATCGTGCTTTCTCTTTTCAAGGATAAAATCATGCTACGGTGGGTTGTACGAAAGTGGTTCGTCTTCGGAATTAGTGTCTGTGTCAGGGAAGGTTACATTCTAGTTATCTTCGTTGTCGGATGCTTGCGATAATTATGATTGCAATTGCTCCTCCAGTGATTGTTAAGGTGATTACTGTACTGCCTTTTACAACGAACTGGAGATATTTTCACGTGGCGAGAGTTTCTCAGATGATTTATCTGTTTGGTTGTTATGAAGTAACTCATTAGGTTAATCCACAGCGACCTCATTCGTGTTGTTGTCTTCTTTCGTTGGGGAAGCATTCGAACTCTTGACTAGATTAGATTCTACTTGCTTTTATTCTTTTTCTTAATCTGTATCATTTCCTTGCTGCTATTCTTGCATTTCCACTGACATCTTACTTATTTTATCCTCAATTGAAATCTCAGCAGGAAGCTACATTGATGCAAAATCAACTGCAGCAATATGTTCCTAGTTGTTCTCTTTCTTTTCCTCTTCTTTAGGTTCTTTAACACCCTCCAGTGTATCTATCTCTTTCCATCCATCCTTATTATCTTCAATCTCTCTAACCTTCTCTCCTTTATCAGCCTATTATCCCAAAATCTAATTCTTCCCTCCATCTTATTCCTTTTCCTTCTTTGCCACTTCCTATGCCTATTTAAGCTCTTCCTTCTTTAATTTCTACTTTTCATTCACCGCAATGATGTCCTATGAAAGCCATCCTGAAACATTCGTCTCTTATCGTTCTGATTCTTGTCGCTCACTCTTTTTCTTCCTTAATAGTTACTCGAAGAAATCATCAGCGTTATTGTTATTATTATCATTCTTCGGCTTCTTTTTCTTATCCTTCTTGATTACCGTAGTAGTAGTTTCAGTGTTCGGTACGTTTTGTATCATTGCTTGCTGTATTGATCCAGTTAAATCCTACTCAGCATTCTTGATTCCTGCAGTTTGTAGTGAATTTACTTCCAATTCATTTTTAACTTCATCTCGATTCTCTTATTTCTACATTTCTTCAAGTGGTTGTTTTATTTCCTCCTTCAAATGGGTAAGTTCCTTGCTTGCTTTAGCCACATTTGTAGCAGCAGTAGCTGTTTTAGTTGGTAATTTGAAATCCCATACTATGTCAATTTCATTTTCCTTTGGGATTTCAAAAAAGTTCATTTTACTCTTACTTTTATTAGTATTCTCAGCACTTGCTATTTGCTTATCATCGCCATTCACTCCCAAAACCTGGCTATCTTTATCATTTATCTCAAGTTTCTCTTAAGCTACACTGTGTTCCTATGTATTCTTGTTAGCTACTTCATTATTCTCTTTTACCTTGTCAACTCCATTCTCAGGGCTATGAATATGACTTGTCCAAGGATTTATTTAGTTTTCTGGTAAACCATTACTTGGAGTATCTACTTTTTTGATAATTTCATCAGCAATTACCTCCTTATTTTGAACACTTTCCTCCTCCTTTAACTTTTCACTTGTTCCATTTGAGTTGACAGTTTCTTTTGCTAGAGTTTTCCCTTGTTCTTATTTTTTCTTTTCCTCCTCCTCACCAAAGAAATCAATATTCGTAGCTTTATTCGTACTTTCAGTTGTTTTTTTAGTTCCTTTTTTAGTTTTAGCTGGTTTTTTCTTAGAAATCGGCTGATCCGATAACAACAATGCAAAGATATCATCCGCTACAGGCACAACAGGTGCTTTCTATGATTTCTCCTTTGTAGATATTCCAATAGATGTGTCAATTTAGCTTTTAGTGTTGTTATCATTCAGCAGATCAGAGAAATGTGTATCATCAGCGAGATGCTTGATAACCTTCGTTTTAACTGCTGTAGTAGTAGATTTACCAGATGTTGGTGTCACAACACCGCTAAGTGGAGTAGTATTTATCTCTAAACTTGGATTGCCTGTTTGTTATTGCAATTATTGCGTTTGAGGTGAATTTTTTCCTTAACTTTTTGAATTCAACAAAGAGAAGAAAAAGGAATCGTTTGAAGGAGGTGTTTATTCTTCTTTCTTCTTGGTAGACTCGTTCGTTGTTGTTAGCTCGGAATTACTGCTGTGTTTATTCTTATTAACATCTTGCTCAAACTGATTCTCAACAGGTTCAGATACAGTCTCTAATATTTCCTTCACTTTTTCAACTTGTTTTTATGTGCTACTCTCAGGAATACCATCGATCTCTTGGGGTAAATCTCTTTCACCTTATTTTGGATCAATTTAGACATTATTCCCTACTAGCATTTACTCCCAAGAATGACTTTTATCTTTCTCTCTAGTTTCCGAAGTTTTATCATTTTACTGTTGCTGTTCTGTCTCTTCAAACATAACTCCTGCTGTTGTCATCTTCTCAGCGCTTTTGACACTACTCTAAGCAATGCTCGAACGTGCCCTGCCAATAAACAATTCTACTTATTCTTCTGCATTCTATTTCTCAGTTGATTCTGCTCTTTCAGAATAATTCTTAGTTTCAAAGATAGATTCAGGTATCATAAGACCCTTCTGCTATTTCTGTTATCCTTACCATCCTTCTTCTTCCTTCCCAGCCTTCATATCAACTCTTTACTCTTATCCTTCTTCCTATCTCTCCTTGCTCTCCCTTGAATCTTCTCCAATCTTCCTCTTCCTCATATCTTCTAATCTTCCATCTATTTCTTCTTTCTCTTTCTTTATCTCCATCTTTTCCTTCATTACCACCAATCTCTCCTTCTTAATCTCTTCCCTTTCCATTTCTACTCTCTTCTTATCTTCCTCTAATCTCTTCACATCCTCTTCCAATTTCTTCTTCTACTCATTAAACTTCTTCACATCTTCTGTCAATTTTTCCCCTAACTATTCCTATTTCTTTGTCCCTTCCATCAATCTATTCTAATCCTCTTTTAACTTCCCTTATTCATTCCCTAGATTTCTTTCTAATTACTCTAACTTCTCCTTCATCTTCTTGCTCTATTCCCCAACTATCTTATTCTTTTCCTATTCTTCCTCCAACTTCATCCGATCTTCAACAATCTTCTATTCTCTTTCTTTCATTTACTTTCCTTTCTCTCCCCTAGTCCTTTCATCAATAACCTCCCTTTCCTTAAGATTCTCAACATCCTTTTGTAATTTCTTCCTCGCATCATTTATCTCTTCCATCTACAAATGATATCGATTCTCTCTCTCTTTCTTCAACTACTCCTCAAACTCCTTTTTCAATTAATTCTGCTATTAACTCAATCCATGTATCTTTTCATCATACTCTCTACTCTTAACCTACAAATTCCTCTAATACTCTTCCGCTAATTCTCCTCCTTTGATTTGTAGCTTCTGTATCTCATACTCTTTTTGTTATAACTCCGTTTTAAGCTTCTAAATCTACTATTACACTTTGACCATTGTATTTTTTTCAGTTTTTATCCTACTTGACAGCTCTGATAGCTACGTATTTGACTCATTCCTAACACTCGCCATCATATCCAACACATCCTCCTTTAACTCATCCAGCTGCTTATGGAGTGTTCCTTTTTTCGGGAGCACATTCATTAATCGTGTCTTCATGAGCTATTCTCGATGCAGTAAAAATTATGTTTTTTCTTAAAGCTTCTCGTTCTTCAATTAGATGGCTTGGAGCTGCATTTCATGCGTAGATTTAAGCTATGCGACTTCTTACACTAATTGCTGCTTCTCTTCAGCCAATGTACTTTTCGATTCGATCAGCTCCAGCAATCTAAAAAGTTGGTAAGAATATTATTAAGAAACAAAAATGTAAATAAAAATATTGTAAAATTTAGTCAATATTTGTCTTCAGTGATTCTTACTCCCTTTCGTCTTTCAATAGGCTCGTTTTGAGATGGATCTTAGTGTCCAGTAGATTTCGCTGTTTGAGCTACTCAGATAAAATACCTTCTCTGCTATGGAGATCTTCAGTCCACATGGTAAACTTATTCTCCTATTCAACTCTCAAAGCAGCTAACTCCTCCCTCTCACTGGATATCAACTCTTCCATTGCAAGTAGCTGCTTCAGATGAAGATTACTCAGTGAAGACTCAGATTGTTGAGGCTAAACTAAGGATATCTGCTATTGCTGTTATGGTTATCGCTACTACTGTCTTTGCTAGTGATTCTATTGTTCTTAAGGATGTGGCTATTTTTCCTGTTATTTTTCATATCTTGGATGCTACTAAATGCTGTTTTTGTCATTAACATGATTAGTTTGTTCTCTCTTTTCATGAATAGAAGAATTAATAGCAGTAACAGCAGCTGAAGTGGATTATGGAACAAAAACTCCTTGATGCTACTGCTGCCATTACGGCTATTTTTAAGGAATCTACCCAGAAATAATTCCAGCATTTGCAATAATACTATTACTATTATTATGATTAGCTTATGAAGATACATCACTTTCTGTCATCTAATCCTCTCCACTTTGATCTAATTTGCTTTCTTCTTCGATTCTATCTAGCTCTTTTATCGAACGGGCTACTCTCTTTGAACTAGCCTATCGTGCATACTACTACTACTATTGCTGCTACTGCTATTATTACTGCTGTTACTATTATGCCTACTATATCTACTATTACTTCTGCTTTTACAATAACTACTTGCTATTCCATTACTCTTCTTTTGTATCTTTAACGACAATCGTTTTAGTTGCAAACAATATCTCCCCTTTATTTTCTTCTTCTTCTTCTTCGTTCATTTTCTCAATCCTATTATCCTTTTTATCATTCCCTTCGCTTATCTGCTAATTACTATCATCACTTCCGATACTGCCCCATCCATCTTACAAATCATTCTCACTTAGCGCTATGTCTTCCTCAAGATGGTTCTCCTGGAATGGCTTGGCTGTCGTTGTTGTTGCTGTTGTTGTTGATGCTAATGATCCATATTTAGCTTATTGCGCAGGCAGATTAGTTTTGAGATTTTTTGTTAACTCTTCTAATCCTGAATCATCGAAAAAGTTCTATTATTGAGGTTGCTTCTTCCCGCCTCCACCACCCTGAGAAAGTTCAAATTAGCTTAAGAAATGACAGCAGCTAAGGTAAACTAACACACAAAAGAAGAAAACTAATGAATATTCTTGTCTTACGAAGAATGCCCCAAACGAACCAAACAAGCCAGAATCGCTCATTTGAACTTGCTTTTATCTTCTCTTCCTCTCCTGATCACACTTAAACTTCTTATTTAGCTCGATTATTTAATTTTATAGATCTTATTATCCCCCTTCCCTCCCCCAAGACACATGATCTGCAGTTCTAATTTAACACGTTTTCATCTATGTGCCATAAAGCACGCAACCCTTTTGGTATTCAAATCGGTTTCATGGATTTCATATTTTGAACATGAATCGGATATCCAAGAAAAAAACATGGAATTGAATAGATTATTTTGATTGTTAATAATTATTTTTAATTGATGTTCTAAATGCATCTAATTACCAAAGTCAACCTGCACAATTTCCTCATTCTTTGTGTTAAGTTTAATTATAAAAAAACTAAAATATAAACCACAAATATGATTAAACAGCCTGAATTGTCTTTGTCTTTCTAATCAAATAAATTCTCTTCTTTTAAAGAGCTCACATGAAATCAATATTTTTTTAAGAGAGGATTACTGGAACTCTTTGAATAATCTTACAAAATAAGTTATTGCATTTTTTGCGGATACAAATTAAAGTGAGAAACAAGCATACTTAACACTCACACACATACATTTAACACTCTCAACAACACACAACACTTCTTTCATCTCTCCTCTTCCTATGAGAGTCACTCCAATTGAAAGATCCAACACCATCCTTCAACTGAACCCAAACTTATTCAACCACGAAGACACCTCAACTCAACAAAAACTCAAACCAGAAACTGATAAACTCTAAGGCTAGTAGTAGCCACCACTACCACCACCACCACTTAGACATACCTCATTATTCTCAGCATCCTCTAACACAACTGCACAATAAACATGCTGGCTCTGCACTGAAAAAGAAACCAAAGATGATCTGTTCATGTCCGTCTGCAAATGCACTGGATCCAATCTCATCCATGGCTTATGTCTTCTCAAAATATCCTTAGAATAGCTCAAAACTAAGAAACAACTCCCTCGCGTGTCTTTTTTTACTTCAACTCGTGTGCACACTTGCTCAATCTGCAAAGGATCATACACATCGAAGCACATCACGCATTCTTATTTAGACATGCAATGCAACTTCAAAGACGCATGTTTATTGTCTTTATCGATAATCTCCTTGCTAGTAGCGATAGGTATGACACTAGTGACATATTTTGTCGTGACTAATGGAGACGATGACAATCAAGGATCTTCTTCTTCTTCATCTTCATCTGGTAAAGGAGGATCGCAAAACAACAATGAATCTACAATCTACAGTGGTTTTTTAGTCTTCATAGGGATATTAACAGGTGGTATTGCATTATTCTTTTTCCTAGCAGCTATCTTAATCTTCTGGAAGGGTTTTGTGAAGTTTAGAGTATCTGAAATCTGCATGGAAGACACAACAAAACAAAAAAGACTTATGTTTAAGTTTGACAGCGTCAAAAAAGAGTTTATTTTCTGGTAACTAGGCTAACATGAAAGAGGGTAGAATAAAACAATCGAGACAAAACAGCAGGTGGATTCATTTGGTTCGTAGATATTGCTACATGGTACTTAAGGAGAAAGGAGAGTTGCTGGTTAAACAAGGGAGATTAACAGAAATCATAATAGCTTGAATTTGGTGTAGATTAATATTAATCAAAGAGGTAATAGTGCTTTGTAGATACCATAGGATATTGGCTAGTAATAGGCGTAATAGTAACAGATTTAAGTTATTCAGAGAGGTAATAATCCCAATCTGAATTCCATTTCGCCAATAAACATTTAGAATTTGATTGATGTCAATAACTTCCAAATTGTGACTTGAGAATACATACAGACAATTAGCACATAATAATATAATAATTCCTTCTAGGATCTATCTAATGTTAATCTCCCTCTTCTCCTTTCTTCCAAAATATCAGTTCAATCCAACAAACAAAAATAATTAATTAATCAAAATTTCAAATAATCTGTATTTCCTGCATTTCTTCTTCCAAGTTTTCTTGTGATTGTATCCAAAACTATTCTTCAATATTTTCCACTCCAAAACACTTAAACCATCATGTCAGCTAGTTTTGTTCCAGCCCCTCCCAATGCAGCTTGGTAATAGCCTGTCGATCTTCTGAATGAAGTAACATTTGCCTTTTCTACAAATGCAATTATCCATATTTTGTTCAAATTATTATTCTCAAGGATCTGCTGGAATAAGAAGAGCTAGCCTATGAGGAGGAACTCAAAGCGGTATTCCTTTGATAATATATATTTATAAATCCCTGTATCCTTTGAATACTTACCTTGTAATGCTTCCTATCCCACAGATATACGTGCAGGAAGTGAGTTACAACTATGGAATCGAGTGCAGAGAGGAGAACTATCAAGATGATGGTAATAATTATTAATATGAGGTAGGTTGGGTAGATATCTAACATTCTCTTTGCACCTAGAAGAAATGGAAGATGCTGAGGAATATGACGAACCACCCAGACAAGGTGATAGAGATGTAAAAAAGCAAGCGTTAATAGGAATAAATAGGAAATATGAGGGGGGTTTTCTGGGGGTATAAGTTATTAGAAAACGAAATAAGAAATGATAAAGACACGCTGAAATTCATATGATTTTTTATTTTTTAGGACGATGGTATGGATGTGCAACAGTGAAAGCAACCCAGTGGAACAGCGATATAAGAAGAAGAAAAACACTTCCACAGAGACTAACACACACTTCTAAACAATAAATATTAATCTAGACATGCACTTAGCAGTCTATCACTATTAAATGGATTTACTTTTATATTGTTATGTCTGTAGTTCTGCTTAAAGCTAACTAACACTTAGACATTTTAGTTTTTCTTCTTTTTTCTTCTAAATTTACTTTGGATTTCATGCGATGAACAAGCCAATCATCCAAGTCTAATAATCTTAATACAAATAGCAGATTTTCACAGTGCAATTCGAAAAAATAGATAGCTTATTAAGTTTTTTTTGGAGAGAAGAATAGTTTAATAAGTCTACTTTGGTTTCGATCAGATTATCAATTCTATCAATATTCTGAGTGTACACACATATCGGCAAAGACAGACACCTACCTCATCTCATGGGAGAAGAAATCAGGAAGACTATTTCAGAGGTTTGCTAGGATAATAAGCAACAATCTCTCTCATTTTATTGAATGAATTGATTTGTTGTTTTGGTTGTTTTGTGGTTATTTTGCAGGAGATTGCAGAAGATGTAAATGTCCGCCTTGAGGACTTCAAAACAGAGCAAATTCATGTAATGACCAGAAACAAAAACACATCAACGCAATCAACTTCATATCAGATTGTTCACTGCAACGATTTTGGCATTTTTATTTTGGTAGTTTATCGATTCATTCAAGGACAAAAGTGAGCATTATGCAGTACTCATACGTCTCCTTCAAGAAGGAAAAACTAGTTTAGAGAGAAACAAAGTCAAACTCAGCATTGAAATTGAAGGACTGCAGAAGGATGTACAAAGACGTATCGAAGCATGCAAAGATCTCAACCCTCTTGAGATCGGTATGAATTTAAATGAATTCTGAATTTTTGTTTTGTTAAAATTGATACAGTATTCAACTTTTTTCCTAATTCCTATTTGTGTTTTGGCTTATCCACAGCGTCCATAAAAGCTTATGACAAAGACAATCCTATATCATAGGTGTTCATTTGGATCTTTGGTTTAGTCTACCGCTTGCCGACAAAGAACCTCGATTTAAAAAAAGAAACAAGTCGATTGAAAGCTGAAGATGGCAAACAATTCCAGCTGAAACTAGCTGGGTTGAAAGCGAGTGACCTTCGCGCATAAGAGAAAGAAGCTACAGAATTGCTCCTGGAGAAGCAAAGTGAGTATCTCGCGGAGGATATCCCGATGGAGAAGAAAATGCAGTTGATTTAGCTGTTTAACATTGCTGCTATGTATTTATAAGAGAAAGAATCAGTGGATATGATTAACAGTCTCAAAGGAGATATCTTAAAAGATCGAGAAGAACTTGAGAGATTGCAAGCGAATGAATAGTTTCAATCGCTAGATTTGTAGAAAATGCTGGAGTAATAAGACACGTATAGTATGGTGTTTACAGCGATGACTACAATTAAAAGGAAGGTATAAAAACATAAAAGGGGGATAATCAGAAAATGAGAGATAGAGAGAGAGTATTATTTAATGCATAAATCAGGAGGGTTTATTGAGTATTGGATTGATATTTAATAAGATAATCATTTTCTAAGAGAATCTCACTCATTTTGTTCTTTGAATTGATCTCTTTGTTCTTGTTTTCATAGCTGCAATTATTGCAAAAATGAAGGCTATCCTCCCCCTCTTCCTGACTTGTTTCAAAGCTTCTTTCCATTCAATAAAGATAATTTTTTCATGCTAGAATTTAGCTTATCTCAGGTGTATTTATCGCTTGGAACACTAAGAACTAATGATTAAGTGTTGGCATGTGATTTATCATGAGCTCGCTATTGAGGCCACCTTGATGAAGTTAATTCCTCACTGAATAGAACACTCTACGGATACGAGAATGGACTGTTGTTATGGGAAATAAAAACAAAAATCAAATAATATTATCTGCATAAAGTTGTTTGTGTGAATTACAAAATGAGAATTCTTTCTTTTCTTTTCTTTTCTTTTGTTTACTCAAAGCCATGGAGCACATAATGCAAGGTTCTTCGAAGATGATGAGATCTAACCCTGTGCAGTAGTAATAGGAAGCTAAGGTTGATTCAAGAGATTCTTCTGGCTTTCTCTTCTTGTTTAGAATTGTTGTCTCAGTTGATGAGATATTTTTTTTAGGGGTTTCTTTTTCAGATATTGTTATGTCCGCTACCTATTAAGAATCGTTTAGCGTTTCAGAACTTTATCTTTCAATTATCTAAGGTTTTTCAGTAGAATCCACTGTAATCTCCTCCTTTCTTTCAGCACCTTCATTGCCACTTCCTTCTCCTTTTTCTTCTTTTTCTTTTCCTCCTTCACTCACAATACTTTGATTTTTTTATTATGCTGTGACAATGAAATTCTATCCAAATTTATCCATGAGATTCATCACACAATGGCAAATTGACTTTTATTTTCGCTAAGTTGAATCCTAAGCAGTCATTAGTAATTTCTTCTTGGCAGGATCATACAAACCACACGCGTTTAAATGATGACCTTTCTTGTAGGTATCAACAGCTAGATCTTTAACTTTTTCCATGAGAGTTTCTAAGGTTGTAGTTTCATCAGCAGAGAAGGTTGGCATCTCAAGAGATTGTACTTTGAATGTGCAAGGCCAGTACTCAGAGAATTAAGCGAATTACTCCTGTTTTAAGAAGTGTTAAAAGGGTTACAAAGTGTTTAAGGATTGAGGGAGTGTATTACTTTTGTTTTGGGGTTATTGAGTGGCACTTCAATGTGGAGGAGTTCATAAGGTTTAAGTTCAGCTGGAATAAGTAACTGTGCTTCATTATCAAAGTGCTACAAAAGAAAAATAGAGAAGATTAGTAACAAGATTAAGGGATTAGATGGTCAGATAATGGTGAACATGAATAATTTGCCATGTATTTGTACTTCTTTGAGACGAAAAAGAAATTGTATTTTCTGAGGATCTTTTGGACTTTTTCGGATGCGTCTCAAGTGGGTTAGTTGCTAGTCATTTAAATACGTATCTTTAGCTAGTGCTTTGAGAAAAATAGATGTTTTTTAGCTGTCGAATTCAAGAACTACAGCAGTCCCTAAGTGAGCTGAATCAATGTATTCTCTAGGAAGCAACTACTTCATAAATAAAGAATGAGACAAATTGTTGGATTAAAAATCAAAAATTATCATATGGGAATAGCAGATTTATATCTCTATTGACATACACACATACCGAACAAACATCTACTTTATTAAAGGGAACAAAAGGAATATTTATGGATATTAAAAAATATGGATTTTTGTTGTTTTTTGTTCCTACAAGCAAAAGTAGGCGAATGCCAAGAGAATGAAAGAAAGGAGAGAGAGAGAGAAGTAAAGGATTTCTGATTAAATTCTTGAACTGAATTGCTATTATGTGTGATATTCATCGATTTCTAAGAATTCTTTAGTTGAAAAGCGGTTTGCAGAAGAAACTAACTATTTCATAAGCAGGATACAAAAACACATGCATACTCATAATTTATGATATTTCTAAACAACAATCAGTCAATAATCAAAATATGCGCTATCTCTCGAATGATTGCTATTAAATTCTGTCAGTGTTTAAAACTTTAATATGAGCTGCTGCTTGCTTTCTCTTCTAATAGATAATTCCCTCCGATCACTATGATGTCAATGCGGCTTCTGGTTTGAAGTACTTTCCTAGTGCCTTGAGAGCTACCAATCCAAGGATCGATTTAAGGAAAGCCTTTAAGTACTTTTGATTGTTCTTCTGAGTCTTCTTTTGGACTTCTTGCTTGTTTTAAATGATGAACATTATGAATGTCTTGGTTTCTTTTTTGTGTTATCGAGAAAGAGAAGATTGTTTCTTTTGGGGATATATTTTTTCTTCAGGGATTCTTTGAAATTATTATTCCCTTTTTCTCATAAAATCTCACTTGTTTCCAGCTCTTTCTAAATCTTCTTTTTAATTGTCTCAAATGAAAATCAAATCAGCAACCTTCTGTAGAATGGCTTTTATCTTTTTCTTCAAATAAGCTAGTTCAGCAGCATTTACCCATTTAAATAGATTTCTTTGATGTATTTTGTTGAAGAATTCTGTGAATAACTACACTGAGGATTGCTCTTAAATGATCCAACAATGATTACAGTTAGTTTAGTTGTAAAAAATGGTCTGTTCAGTTTTTCAATTTTTTATCTTGAAATCTTAGCAAAAATATTGACTAGCATATTTCTTTCTGCAATTGAAGAATTAAAGATCTGAATTCTAAGATCCATTGGAAAGCAATTAATTTCATTTGAAACCAACAAAAATCTTATTAAAATATTCATTAAAGACATAACCAAAAAAGCAGAATTCTTCAATTTTTTGATTTTGTTTTTTTTTCAAAAATATAACACAATTCAGTCTTCCGTTTGAAGTATGAACTACTCCAGCAGCAGTAACAACATTCATAAAAGTCCTAGCGTACCTCCAGCGAACTTCGATGCTTTACTGAATAATCAGACTAATCATAATAATAACGAAAGAAGCAGCTATTCCAACAACAGGAACATTTCTGAATCATAACGAGGTGGATTATGTGCTAGTAGAATAACTTATTAGTCTCCTTAATAGCAGTAACAACTGAAGTCCTCATAGGTTTCTTCCACATACAGCGATCAAATTCAGAACTTAAAACAGAATATTGGTAGATTTAGAATCCTCGCAAACATTCATTTTAGATCATTTCCAAAGAAGAAACTCCTTTTTTTTGCTGTGTTTCTACAGATCCAGCTGATGTTGCAACAAAGAATGAGCTAGGATAGCTTCAGCTGGAAGATTTCTACCTTGGGAAGCTGCGTGAATAGAGAGAGAAGGTAACGAACAATTAAAGATCTTTGATGTTTGGGTTTATATCTGCGTTTTAAAATATGTTATGAAGATGGAGTTCCTGCGCACAGAGTTCAGCAAAAAAGACAAATTGATCTTACAATACCAAGAAGAGATCATTTATTTAAAAGGTACATAGATCATTTCCCTTGACAAACAACTAATTATGTGAGCTTTTTTAATATAAAATATCAAAAAAGAAATCATATCTGACTCTGAGAGTGTTAAACAACAATTCGATAGCATGCAGGATATCATTAGCAGATTAGAAGATATAAGCGAAAAAGATCAAACAGAAATATCTAGTTTACGAGAAGAACTTGAAAGCATGGGAAGATAAATTCAATAGAAGGATAAGTTCATAGCGGATTTAAAACAAGAAAACTAGCTGACTTAGAACATGCAAAACGAGCTGGAAGAGACAGTTAGGAAATTCAAAGCAGTCATATAAGAAAAGGAGTTCACTTATGCACAGCAAGTCCGCTGCATTACACTTGAAAACGAACGACTTAGCTAAGAAGCGGAAATTAGAAAAGTTGATTTAGACATAATGAGATCGAAAATGTTTTCAGTAGATGATCTCCAAAGGACGATAGTCGAGATTAAGAAACGGCTTAATGAAGTCCATGGAGAGCTAGAAGAGAAATAGAATCAAGTAAAAATGAAGAATAATGGAAATATATTTAGGAGATTGTATGTATGTGTGTGTGTGTTGATAATGGCTTTGAGTAATAAATCTGATTCTTTTTTGCAAAACAAGAATGATAGACTTGAGAAGTAACTTTCTGAATAACAGAAACATCATGTAGATCAGAAGAAACAGCATGAGATGCGGCATTCGTAGACAGCTGAAAAGAACACATAGCTTATTTAAGAAATCGCTTAATAAAGAGATAGAGAAAGTAAAAATGAAAAAATTAGATATATTTTGGGGTTTGCTAATGTAATATATATTCTGAAGGGGAGCTATCTAGGAAATCAGATGAGATTGAAAAAAGTAAGAAAGATGCAGATAAGAAGGCTAGAACTGCTAAGGAACAGAAGAAATAACTTGAAAGGGAATTAACGTTGGTTTAAGAAAGGAACAATGAACTTGAGCGCGCTTTTGAACTCCACAGAGATTCCTCGAAGTAATCGGAGGTATCTGTCCTTGAAGCAGCTAAGACAATCAAGTATGAAGAGATAAAGGAGAAGCAAACAATATTGGAATTAATAGTGTTAGTTTTGTAGATTTTTTCTAAAATATTTATCTTCGTTTATTGATTTCTTTCTAGAGAGCAATAAAATGAGCTGAAACGATTGATTCAATTAATAAAGGATCAGGAATCTGAAATGTAGAATCTACGAGAGCAAAACAATCATAATTAAGAGCAGCTACAAGAAATCTAAGACAGACAAGATAAACAACATCTAATTCGTCTCTAGCTTGAAAAGGTAACGAGTCTAATATCCCCCAAGAAAATACAAATATCTTAAAATATGCCTTGATGTTCTCCTTATAAGATAAGCATCTCCCCCATGAGATAGTTTCATTTTAGATGAGGGAGATTTTGTAAATTGTTTGGTTAACTTTTCCCATTATTTTTTCTGATTGTGATTAGATTAAGAGTGAGCTTGTGGTTGCTCGTCAAGACGAAGTACAACGTCTTGATAAGTGTTTTAATGAGTTTCAAGTTCCAAAGGAAAATAATTTCAATCAGAATAACAGAGACAATAATAAAAATCAATATACTAATAACAGTGACAGGGAAAATTATATCGGCGCGAGAGATAAAAGCAGAGTTATGTCGACTGCAGGATTAATAGACGGCTAGAAATAATAATAATAATAATATCAGCAGCAGAACAACAACAACAACGTCAGTAGATTACCTGTCTAAAGAAGGAGAAACTCCTAGTAATAATGAATATTTATATACTTTGATTGCTTTACTTCACAGTTTCATTACAACCGTAGCATCATTAGCTTTTTCAAGGAATCCCTCAAGGACATCTAGAACACAAAAAATAATTAATTTTAAATCAGAGCAAACAACAGATAAGATAAAGTGAGAAGATATATGATAGTTTTATGCTGTAATTTCTATTTCTAATAACTCCTCCTAACAATTTTATCTATTATTATTTTATGGTTTATTCAAGCCTCTCTAATAGAGCCTGGGATTGGATAAGGGAGAGTGTGAGAAACAAGCAAAAGTGATCTTATTTGATTCCCCCCACACACTCAATATATTTCAAGCAAAATTAACCTTAAATTATCATAAATCTACAAATTACTAGCAAGAGACAACTAACTCAATCACACACAACAAATCAAAACACCAAAGTAAGAGAAAAAAGGCTCTCATAAAGAGAAAGGCTAGCTTCATATGGACATCGACGAAGCAATCAGCAGCCATAAATTCCGCAATGATGAAGCGGCTTTGAAATACTACTTTCTTCTCGCCAGCAAAGGTGATTCTTATGCGCAGTATGTCATGGGACTCTTATTAGAGGAGGGGAAGGGAGTTGAGTAGGATCTAAGCAAGGCTATAGAGTGGTATACAAAAAGTGCGCTGAAAGGATAAGTTAAAGCATAATTCAGTCTCGGGAATCTATTTTATTAAGGCGCAGCTGTACAGCAGGATTTCAAAGAATCCATCAAGTGGTACACGATGGCAGCGCAGCAATCGCATGATAAAGCGCTATTTCAACTAGGGCTGATACATATCTTCGGACAGGGAGTGAAATAAGATTTTTAGAAAGGGATTGAATATTTCAAGCAATCTGGAGAGAAAGGAAACTACGATGCGTACAATAACCTTGGAAACATGTACAGGGAGGGAACAGGTAGAGAATTATGCTGTTCCTTCTATTCATTACTTTCGTTAGAAGAACTCTCATGTGTTTATGATTCTGTAACCTTCTTGTTTTTGTGAAAAGGAATCACAATCGATTACCAGGAAGCTGTGAAGTATTACTTGAAGGCCTGCGAGGGAGAGCATGCGGCTGCTTTATCAAATGTTGCTTCAATGTATGTCTATGGATAAGGTAACAATAAACAAAAGAATCAAAGAGATTATTCTCCTTTACATATTTGTTTTCTTCCTTTTCCTATCTTTCAGGCGTTGAGTAGAGCAATGAGAAAGCAGCTTAGTACTACAAGCGAGCGGCTGATTAAGGATTAGAAGTGGCATAGTTTAATCTTGGTTGCTTGTACGAAGAAGGCAAGGGTGTAGCAAAAGACGTTTAATTAGCATTAAATTACTATAAACTCGGCTGGGAGAATGGATTCCAAGAAGCAGAGGATGCGTACATGAGATTGAATCAGCAGATACATCTGCAGTCATAACTGCAGTAATCAACGCAAATACCATCTAAGGATATCAAGAAACAGAAAAAGAAATCAGCATGCAGTGCTTGTGAGATATTTTGAAATGCATCAAAAATTCCCTGAATATCATAAAGGAATAAAAATATGATAGGATTAAGTTCAAAGTTGATAGTAGCCAGTCAGGGATATTGCATTCCTTCTACCATTCTTCTTCTTCTTCTTCTTAATCCTTCTTCTTTGACGATCTTTGGCTTTTTCCAAGAGATAAAAATGTGTATTTAGATTTATCTAGGTTCTACTGTTGCTGCTGCTATTGCTGTTGATACTAAAATGCTCATCAGCCAATAAATCGCTACTTTTCCTTTGTATTTCACTATTCAAACTCATCATGCAGAAGAATCACCTCTCATGGAAACATCTTTAGCATCTTAATCTAATATTACACTTTAGCATAGGTATAAATTTCAAATATTATTATCGCCTAAACACCATTTCTCTTCAATCTAAAATCATTTACTAAAATACATATGCCCTAAATGCGAAAAAATCGCTACCATTTCTTCTCCATTTCTTCTTGTTCTTCTTAGTCTCTGTGTAGCTACATATCCATGTCAATCTTCTCAATTATTATAATGATTTAACAAGTTAATCGATCTCAAAAAGAAACACATAAAAAAAATGAGTCTTTAACTGAAAGAGCAACAGCAACAACAAGAATATATTAATATTATCAATTACGTTTTCAATTTCTTTTGGGAAGTGAATTTTGAAAATCAACGAGAAACAATCAAAATCACAGTATTATTACAATTCAAATGGGCAACGATCAATCCAGTAACAATGACAAAGAAATTCAACTCCATACCCTCAAGGACACATAAACAGAAGCATACGGAGAAGTCCGCATCGTGAAAGATGCACTCACATAGGTAACTCTCCTTTTCACAGAAAGATTCTATCTTTCCATCATTTTCCATCCCATATTGCTTTCCCATTTATTCATTATTCTTTCCTCCGTTCCTCTTCCTTCAGGAGCTCTTTTGTGTGCGTTCCTTCTCCTTCGAAGACGACAGTAAACTGCGTGAGTTCGTGAAATCAGCATAATCGCGTAAACTCTAGTTGTAAAGCACTTACATCGCTGAACTCTGCGATATATCCTGCGAGAACAAATCTGAATTCTGCTCTGATTTTCACAGTGTGAGTCTCCGATATTGCTACTACAACGAAAGTGTATTTCAAGTTCTCAACAAAATGAAATCCTTGAAGCTAAGACTCACGGAGAACGACATCTACCATTTTGCAGACTCCGTTACCTCTGCACTCGCTGTATTATCTGAATAAGGGTTTGCACATGGAGACATCCGTCCGCAAACGATATTACTATCCAGACAAGACGCCACCTACAAACTCACTGACATTCAATTTATCACCCATTACACGCAATACTCCAGACTGCTGCTTGGGACATCTGACGATAACTATCTCTCACCATAGCTATTCAGTCAACTCCATCACAGGTATTGGAAGCATAATCGCACAACCAATCTTGTATGAAACTCTTTCTTTTTTCTCTAGGATAGCTAATCCTATCTGCGATGAGCTCAAAAGTGATATTTTCTCTCTTGGACTGATGTGCTTGGAGATGGCATCGATGGAGAGTCTCGATGGCGTGTATGACTGGGAGAATTACGTCATCGAGGAAGTCAAAGTGGAATCGATGATATTGAAATTAAAAGAAACAGGATCAACTGAGCCATTCATTGAGTTCTTGCTGCGAATGCTGCAGATCGAAGAAATCGATAGGATATCGCTTCATGAAATCATCGAGTATCTCGAACCATTGCGACCAACGTTTTCGCAAGGAGCATTCGCTCGATTCGGGGAGAGGTCATCGATACTCAGTAAGAAGATAGATTCATTTAATTTACCAGTTGTTTTGATGTAAAATATTTGTGATCTTTCCCAAAAAACATAGGCCATTCATAGATCAGTAACCAAGTTGGATATTATACTTCTAGACCGCCTGCCAATGCGAATTACAATTCCCTTCAAAGCGAGGGTGTAGCTAACACAATGAAGAAGCCGCCTGTTACAGAAGTACCCTAAGTAGAAGAAGGAGATTATGTCATCTAAAATGAGAAAAAGTAACATAATAAACATAAAATAATAAAGTGTAAAACCATGAAAATTTGATCTTATGATGTTTCTTGTTAGGGATAAAGCACGTGACTCTAGTTATGCTGCGTAGATCCCAATATCTAGTGACTACATTCACAACAAAACCCTCAACGCACATAACGAGTCGACTCATAAACCTACCAGCAGAAGTAGTTCAAGGAAGATCACCGAATGGGAGCAGAGAATCGAAGCGATGGAGAACGAACTGCAAGGGGTACTAACAGAGAGTAATAAAGTCAATTAAGACTACAAAACCATCTAACTTGGCAGTAAAGACCTGCTGGATAACAGTAAGATCGATAGTTTGATCAAATAGAGAAAGATCAACACGCAGTTGCATCAGAATAACACGCATAACTCTTCTTAGATGTCATCGTATCTCCAAGAACATGGGTAATAGTAGTCATACTAGCAGTAGAACTAGCAATTGCATATGTAATCGATCTCGCAAGACTAAAATAGATATACACATTCGCAGACACGCTCATTGTCACAGAAAAAAAATTAATTTAGTCTCACACACAGTAATAACATAAATAGTAATTATCAAGGGTTTAATAGTAATAGTAATGCCTTATCGAATTGGAATAATAATAATAGTAATTCACGCTCTTCATCACCGTTTTAACTTCCAAGCAAGGGGAATACTGGGAATATGATTAGCACTGCTGCATAACTCTATTCCACTAAAAATTATCAACCGTCTCATCAAGAATGAGTGTGAGTTAATATAGAATATGCTTGCATTTTTTGTAGAATTAAAGAGAAATTATTGTGTGATTGTGTGTATTGTATTATTGCATTTTGACTGTTGTGGATTCGGGTTTTATTTGAGTGAAGATGACCCCAGTATGCATAAACTCTTTGTCTTTCGAGTTTAATGATGTTTGAAAATGCATTATCTTCTGCTTATGTAATGAGAGGTAATTTAATAAAAAAGCAAGAGTTATGCATTTTATTGATTTTTTGAGACTAGAGTTATCACCTTTTGGCAGAGAAAGGATCGAAAGGGGAAGTGGATTATTTAATAAGCATTACCTGTTTGTAACATGTTTGAGGTATTTTAATTAGATTTAGTAGTCCCTTCTTATGTAACTAGCTTAATATTTGTTCTTACAAGAATACAAAATGAATTCAGAGTTGTTTATGTTCCTTAGGTCTATCCCTCCATAAATAAGAAAATGAGAGACTCCAAATAAAATAAAAATATCAAAAATCTTCTCAACGCTTTTTATCACAATTTTGAAGACAATTTAATAAATATTTCTAGAGAATGAATATGTTGGTTTCCTTTCTCCCTAATCTTATCGAACAAACAAAGGAGAAAATAAGAATATCTTCTATCAGAAATATCATGTGTGTGCTATTATTGTCCTAGAAGTCAACATTCTACTTGATATTAAATAAGCTCTAATTGTCTTTAATCCTTATGCTAAGGGAAAGACAGCCATTTGTCATATCCTTCCCACAGAATATGAGTAAATCTAAAATACCATGAAACTATCTTCAAATTGTTAGTAGACAAATACTTCACCGTTGTGGTAGGCTACTTATTGTTTAATCCACAGTCAGCAAAATGTATCTTCAATCAATTATTATTATAGTATTAGATAGTATCCCTGCTGACGAAGGATAGCGAGATATTGATATTCTTAGTGATGTCAGAAGAGAAATAAAAAATAATCCCAAAAGAAAGAAACAATAATAAGAATAAGATTTCTCTTAAGAAGGCGAGTTATCAACAACATAGGTGCATAAGAATAAACAAAAGAAACAATAAATAAAACCAAAAGTTAATTAAAAAACAATCTGAAAATGATGAAAACAAAGATACTTGTGTGTCTCTTTGTTGGACTACTGTTGGTAGCTGCAGCGGCACCCGGCAAGACTGACAAGAAGAAGAAAACTGATGCTGAAGAAGCAGTGCCAGACACTGTTTAGATTTTAGATAATATTAAGCTAGATGTGGAGGCTAAGCTGGCATCAAAATGCAATCATGAGAAGAAAGGTAAATGCTCGGGAGAAGAAACTGCTGAGGATGCTACTGCATCTAAGAAGAAGAGCGAAGAAGCTGGTAAAGACGCAAAGGGTAAAGAAAAGAAGAACAAGCAATCTAAATAGGAAGAAGTTGTTGTTGTTGTTTCTGATAAGACTGAGTCGAAGAATGCAAAATGCGATGGTAAATCAGAAAAATGTCCGAATAATCTTGAGAATAAAAAGTAAAACTCTGAGAAAAGCTGTAATCCTGATAAGCCTGGCAAATGCAATCAAGGAGTCTAGCCAATAGAGAGTGAAAAGACCTGCAAAGGTAAGAAAGCTGGAGAATGTAAGGGTTAGGAGGCAGTAGCAGAAAAGAAGAAGAATGCTGCTGTACCATGTGATGGAAAAAAAGAAAAATGCCAGCAAAAAGAAGAACAATAAGTGAATGCAGTTTAGACCATTGAGAAGACTTGTTCTGCTTGTAACTGCAAACTCAATCCGACTGGGGAATCCAATGGATAAAAATGCGATTGCTAATGCCATCAAAAAGCAAATACACCTATCTCAACTGATGCAGCAAGTTGCAAGAAGGGAAGCAAGGATCAACAATGTGCAGAAAAGAGTAAAAAATAGCCAGGTTGTCCATGCAAAAAGGAAGGAGCTGCTACTTCTGCTGTTGGTGATAAGGAAGGTGAAGCTCCTGAGAAGAAATGTAATTGCAAGGCTTGCTAATGCAACCACAATAATCAAGAAGCAACGGAGAAGAAATCAGAATGCTAGTGCCATAAATAAGCAGCTAATACTGCAATCCCTGCTGCAGATGCTGCTCCAAATGCTGCTGCTGATCAGAAGAGCTGCAAAGGAAAGAAATCTGATAAAAAATGCAATTCAAAGATCGAAGACACTACTAAAGTTCCTGCAGACAATCAATCCGCAGCTAAGTGCAACGCCCATGTAACTAAAGCTAAAGTAATCGAGAAACAAGAAGAAGAGGTTGAGCAAGAAGTCCCCTAGGCTGTTTCTGAGAAGACTTGTAAAGGAGCTAACTCTGCTTCGGCTTCTGGTTCCAAGTGCTCTAAAACCAAACCTGCAGCTAACTACGCCGAGTAGGCATTGGCTAGAGTCTCTAAATACTAATTCTGGACTCAAATCGAAATTGAAGACATTGAAAAGCATCATACTGGCGTATCATCGTAGTTCACTTAGAAAGTAAATTGCAACCCTGTTAGTCTATCGAAGAAACAAGACAAATTGGTCTAAGATCCACAGTAAAATATCAATAACTACTGTTAATCTTAAGCTGCTACTCCAACTACCGATGGATAAGCTGTTTCTCTCGATAAGCCAGAGACTAACACAGTTGGATTCTACAGATTCTTTAACAATGGAAGTAAACGATCCTAATAATTTATAAATTCATGTAAATTGACATTCTTTTTGTGTTTTTTTCTCTCAGCTGCCTGCGAGTAAGAGCTATCATGGAACAGCACGGAAACAGGCTCATTCAAATACTCCAGCTCCCCTTCTAAAACAAGCATCGCATGCACTGCATCTGGAAGTAAGGAAAAAACGAAATGTTTTCCTTTTTAAACTAAACTTACTACATAAACTCTACAGGCAATTGGTAAGCTAGTAGCTCCTACAAGCTCGAGAAGACCTTCAATTCCCGCAGTGAAATCTTCAACTAAACCAACAAAATTGTCCAAGACAACGGTGCAGATAACAAAGTCACTTTGGTATATCAAGAATACCAAGAAGATACCATTGAGTTACATATCAAGGAAGTTCCTAGTGAGGAAGATGCTAAGGCATAGAGCTACATCAATAAGACTAGCAAGAAGGAGATCTTAGTGCACACTGGTAGCTTCCAACGAGAAGAAGTCAACAACCAAACTGTGATCGCCTCTGAAAGTATGTGATTTTGAAGATTTTAAAATGAAAAAGCTGAGTAAATTATGTAATTGTTTTTGCTTGTTTTCTTCAGAGAAATGGAAGGAATCTCAAAAGAAAATTGATTATCTTGAGAACACAGTACAAGGTTAAGTCTTAGGAAGCGAATCAGCAACTGCTAAGAATCAACAATCGCAAAGCAAAGTCAACAATACAATCATATCTTCGAGTGGATCGATTCAAGAGAATTCCAATGTCTACGTTTAGAATGTCGATGGATCCGTTGACTACATAGACTCAGGCAACTCTCAGAAATGGAAGTAGAGCACCGAGAAACCAGAGAAAAATGCTAATCCTGAAGAAAGTACATAAAGTTTTAGTGGATGTTTTAACAATTAATTAAAAGTTAATTTGTCTAATGAATTAGATAGCTGGAGTGTCAGCGGTACATACGTGAAGGCAGCTGAAACTACCACTGAACAAAAACCAGCAGCCAAATCATCTAAGGCTGCCTCGAAGAAAGAAAAATCTTCTAAATAGGCAAAACAAGGGGAGAAAAAAGAGGAGAAACCCACTGAAAAGAACAGCAAGAAGGAAGAATAACCCAGTAAAAGCAAGAAGGAGGAATAGCCCAGTAAGGATAAGAAGAGCAAATCTGAACAAAAGAAATAGAACGTCAAGATCGATCTTTGAAGGAATTAGAAAGATAAGAAACAAAGGAGCAGTTGATACACACATATGTACAAGCAAATATGGTTTTTAAATCTTTAACATTATTTACAAAGTGTGTCTAATATTTGAATATCCTTGCCTGTAAAGCAATCAAAAATTGAAATAAATATTCTCTCTTTTAAATCCACTCTCAACAAGTTATTTCTTCTTCTTCTTATCCTACCATCCCATTGTATTGCTCACTGCATTTCAAACTATGTCTTGATCCTTCTTATTTATGCGTTAAATGGTGAGTAGTATGCTTTGAAAATTAAATAAAGAAGAACAACTACCATCACACAAACAAATCCTGTTTGGTAGAGTGTCACAGTTAACACTGGCATGATGAAATCTTGCAAATAAGCTGGATCATTTGTCGATGATATCCTTAGCGCTATCGTGTAGGGATCACCAATTAATCGAACTTGGATTTGCAGATCAGAAAATGATATCTTCTAGTTGACTTTTCCTGGGTAATACACAGAAGTTTCCCCGTTTTTGAAGCAGCCATTCACATAACTCAATCGTTGATTCTTGTCGAGATCTACGATCACACAGATCTACCTGAGAATCATGTATCGATAGCAGCTATAACTCCTGCCAGTACCTTAGACTACGCCATTGTGACATTCACAGGTGTACAGTGAAGAGCAAAATGTGTTGAGTTCAATCCAAGGTGCAATTTTAATCCCTTTTGTCACTATTCTCTTATTGAATCCATCGTTTTCATCATTTTCTAGATAGCACTTCCTCTAATTCAGTACTCGATAGTATTCTTCTTATCGATAAATCGTTTTTGTTAATTTATCTCGAAATCTCAGCTGGATGCAGTACTCTGTTGAATTCCCCAAGGGCACGTTGAATAAATTAAATTTAAATGCGCCAAATTCTAAACGATAGTGCGCATCGTTGTTCTAGGAATTCAAATTCAAGCTGAAATACCCTGGCTTACTGGTGAGATTGTAATATAGATCGAAGTTGCTGATGAAGTCCATTTGGATTGCATGCGTTTGCTCATACAACGAATTCATAATTAGCTAGACATTTTATTCTTTGAATTTCTCACCGAAATTGCCATTTTCCCAGGATTCGATGGAGTCCTTGAGTTTTTAGTTTGTCTACCAGTCTTCCTTCATGTTTGGTGTCAACAGCAAGCATAATATGGATCCGATCAGTGCAATACCACCGATGCTGCCAACTATGTAGATGAACATGCGGAAGTAAAATGGTGTTTTGATTTTCTTGAGTTCGAAGATGTCAAGAATGAGAGTGTTTGGCTCGCCATTATCAAACATGTGAGTAGATATCTTACGGAGGGGCATCAAGGTGAGGAGGGAGGGGGAGAAATAGCAAAGGAGAATAATAAGACTAATTTGGACGATTGAATTGTTTCTAAAAGAAAGAGGAACTAAAAATAGTAATAGTTTAAGAGATATTTTCAATAATTTTCATTTCTTTGTCTGATCAGCTCATTTGGTTTCTTCAAAAATGATCAAACGAGATTTATGAAAAAAGAAGTGTTGAAAATCGAATTCAAAAAAAAGAAACAATTATTTAGATTATTTTTAAACAGCTAGTAATATGCTTTCTGTCTCCCCCAGTGAAAAACACTCTGAATCAGACAGGGTTATGTGATAGATAAAAGATTTGTTGCTTTAAATGATACAAACCCTGGGAACATACTAACAAGAAATTCATAATTATTATATTTTCAGGAATTATTTGATCTGAACAAAATTCCGCAAAAAAGAAAATAAGCAAATAGGAAAACAATTATTCCAATACATATACTTCTACAAGAGTACTTAGCAAGCATAAAGAGATACATTTTACGCTATGGATTAGAAATCGAAAGACCAACACATTTCTGGGAAGAAAGGAGACAGCGTCAAGGTGAAGGTCGGTGAGAACTAGGATTTCTAGCGAATCGGCAGTTGCTTGATTGAGGATGTTATTGGCAAGGGATCACTAGCCGTCTAGCCTGATAATGTCTAAGTCTGCGTGCTTTACAATAAAGATGATCGATACATTCGAATTCTCCGAAAAGAAGCAGCATTCAACAGAACTATCACGAGTGCACAGCAAGCCAAAATGATCTCGAAAGAGAAGTATCTCAGCAATAATCTGACACTCTCGCATGGTGACAGATGTCCGTAGTTTGAACTCAGCAGAGTAGAAGAGCACTTTGATCTCAGCGGAAACACCTTGACATCCATGCGGGTTTCTGTTTGTGGGCTGATATTCGACAAAGACAACAAAGTCCTTCTCACAAAGCGCACCCCTGACATGCGAACATACCCTCGATGCTGGGTATTTCCCGGTGGAGGAGTAGAACCAGGGGAGAGTATTCTTGGAGCACTTTACAGGGAAATCCAAGAAGAAGTAGGGTTATTTGTCACGGAGGATTACAAATAGCAACAAGATTAAGAGCAAGTTGTAGTAGTGCTAGATGAAGATGAGGACGACATGGAATTTGAGGAGGAAGAAGCAGGAGGAGAAGAAGATCAATACCAATTCGGGAATAATAGTAATAATAAATAGACATTATCGAGTAATTCTCAAAACAACAAAAGGAAAACAAGACTACAATCGAAGCTTTAAAGTCAGGAAACGACGAAGAGCTAAGAAAATAGCTAGCAGAGTTAGTAGCCAACAACTAACAAAAGCAAACTGATCTTGAAATCCAGCCCTAAATTGTTTTTCGTTTATGAAACAACATACCCGACTGACATACGTATTGGTTACCCACAGCGATCTTCGTTGGTTTTATTCTTTGGGTTGGAGACCAACTAAATCTACAGTGAATTGCAGCTGTCGCAGTAGAAATCCGAAGTAGATTATTCAGCTTGGGTACCGCTTAATACCCTCTGTGAAGTACTCAACTAAGAAAACATGAAGAGTAGCACAGAAGAATAAGATTCAATCTAGACTTAATCTATTGACACTGGTATATCCCTAAATCATAATTATTTCTCAATTGGGTTGAATTCTTTCATCGGCAAGTATCCTAATTTGATTGGTGAAGGGCTAGGAGAAGCGCATATCAAAGCAATTAAAATGGCACAAGAGCTTAAGATCAAGAATAAGAATAAACTGTGATGCAAAAAGGAGGGGGTTAAGAATGTGTTCAAATAAACACAATTTATGGTCGTAATAATTAAAAATATGGATAATATTGATGTGAAGTTTTTGCTTGCTTTGATAAAAATTCAAGAATCTGTTAATAAAACTTTTAATATTATTTAAATGTAAGTTTTTTTAAGTACAAAGAAGAGTTTGTTAAAAAAATTTATCTTATCATTGAGCGACTTAATGTTTTATGGAGTATTCATGTGAACTTTTTATTTTCTGAGTAGAAATTTTTAAAATAAAGGAGTTGATGAGGTAGAGTCTTCATAAATAGAAGCTTAGCGAAGTTTCTTCTTTAATAGCAAAAGAGGAATAAAGAATCTCCTTGATGATGTAGCGGTGCCTGCTGTAGGTTTTTTTTTATGATACTATGGAGTTGGAGATCGGCGAGAATGAAGTGAGAAGGAAGAGATCAGAAGAAGGTAGAGATAGACAGATGAGATAAAGGTTAATTGGAGAAAAGCCTAGTAGTTGTTGGGTTTGGCTGTTTTGGATCTTAAAGGAAGGTTCTCACCAGTAGAAACCCTTCTAAAATTCCTGGAAGACCCAATAACATTTTAAAGGATCCTCCATTGAAAAATTAGGTTCCCTCTTTAATACATATTTGTTGAGCCTCTTAATTCATGACTATTGTGAGAAAACAGGGAGACAAGCATTGGATATTTCAAAATTGAAATAATACTTCCAAAACAAAAAACAGAACAAAAATTTCTGTTAGTATTCATATTAATTTAACGTTGATTTTTGAGGATTAATTAATCATTCAACAAAAAAAAAGAATTTATACAAAATTCATTCGTTCTTTGTAGAGGCAGGAGGGATAATTCCAATAAGACAAGACATAGATGGAAAGATAAAAATTTTAGGGAAATATTATGTTTGCTTGTTGGTGTCTGATCTCTTGGAATAAGAAAATTCATACTTGGTTTCTCAAGCTCTTGACAAGAAAACATTTTGATTTTTTGTTGATTTTGCAATGATTTTAACGCAGAATTAGCAGTAAAATCAGGAATAACATTTGTATGTATTTGTGAAGTAAGCAAGATGTATTGAGGGAAATATGTATTTTCAGAAGAGTCAAAAAAGTTTCTTATAACAATAGATAAATAAAGAAAAAAAATCAATTTTATTCTCATTTGCTTCTCATTTTTATCTCCTAGGCTAATCTGAATTCGCTCATGTAATTACGGTAACTTAAAATAGAATCACCTTCTCTCTTCTTAATAGAATTCATCTGCTTACCTCCTTACGTCAGTAATTTAAGAAATAAAACACAGAATAACGAAGAAATATGATTAGGAAAGGACAGCAATAGCCTAATTACCAATTAATCTAAGAGTGAACTAAAAAGAGTAAATCCCTCAGATTGGAGGATTTATCTGGCCAGAAAATAATCTTTGAGAAAGATTTCAAGCATATCTATTTTATTCACGTCTTCTCAAGTTGCAATAACCATACTGAAGAAGTTTAAGGAATGCGAAAACAAATCTGCAAATAGTTAGCCAGGCTTTAAAACAGGAAATATCCTAAAAAACCTAAGAAAACAAATAAAGCATAAAAAAAAATATCAAATAAAAAAATAAAAAATATCTGCTTAATACAATGTCAAATTAACAAAAAGTCAATCTTAATCTGGTTGTAATCGGCCATGATGATTCCGGTAAGTCCACCACTGCAGGTCACTTGATCTACAAATGTGGCGGCATAGATAAGGAAACCCTTGATAATCTCGAGAAAGAAACCGCTGAGATAGGGAAAAGCTAGTTCAAGTACGCTTGGGTACTTGATAAGCTCGTAGCTGAGAGGGAGCGAGGTGCAACTATCGATCTATCTCTATGGAAATTCTAAACTCCAAAGCGTCATTTCACAATAATTGATTCCCCTGGACACAGAGATTTCCTGAAAAATATGATCACTGGAGCATCCCAAGCAGATGCTGCGATTCTCGTAGTTTCGTCTATTCTAGGCGAGTTTGAAGAAGGGATTTCCATGAACGGACAGACTAGAGAACATGCTTTGCTAGCATTCACCCTTGGAGTTAGATAACTCATCATCTGCGTGAATAAAATGGATGAACATACAGTGAATTTCTCTGCTGAAAGATACTATGAAATCAAGAAACAAATGATCGAATAACTCAACCAAATTGGGTTCGCTGCAGAAACCATCCCATTTATCCCAATATCTGGATATAACGGTGATAATATGGTTGAGCGATCACCTTAAGCTCCATGGTATGAAGGACCAACTCTCCTTGAAGCGTTAGACGCCCTCGAACCTCCCAAGAAACCAATCGACAAACCACTTAGATTCCCCCTGCAGGATGTCTACAAGATTGGTGGCGTCGGAACTGTTCCTGTAGGCAGAGTAGAATCTGGTATTATCAAACCAGGGATGCTCATTCACTTTGCTCCTGGGAATATCCAAGCAGAATGTAAGACATTTGAGACCCATCATGAGCCTCTTACAGAAGGTGTGCCAGGAGATACCCTTGGTTTCAGCGTCGATGTTGATTAGAAGGATCTCTACAGAGGCTAAGTTGCTTCCGATGCGACGAAAGATCCAGCTAAGGAAGTATTATCTTTTTACTCTTAAGTCATCATCATCGACCATCCTGATTAAATTTCCAATGGGTATACTCCAGTGATATCTTGCCACACAGCAGAGATCGCTTGCAGGTTTGAAACTATCCACGAGAAGCTCGATAGACGAACGGGCGTGTGCAAAGAGCAGAACCCGCAATTCATCAAAAACGGTGATGGAGCTTTGGTTACATTAGTGCCAATTAAGCCATTCTGCTGTGAAGTATTTTAAGAATACCCTGCTCTTGGCAGATTCATTGTCAGAGATATGAAAACAACTGTAGCGGTAGGAGTCATCAAAAAAATACAAAGAAAAGAATGAAAATGAGCAATGTATTTGTTGTTATTTTTTATTGTTTTTCTGTGGCAGAAATCAATTAAAAATACAGAATTAATCTACCATTAAAGATAAAAGTATGATCAAATATCAAATAAGGGCTTCTCTTTTTTTTTGAAGAACAATCAATCAAAGAGGGGGAGGAGAAAGAGAGATTAAAACAATATCAACAGCCCAACAGACCAGTCTGTCAATTGTAAAAGTAAAATTACTTAATGTTACAATTAAGAACAGAAAACTAAGGAGAATAACAAACACAATGAAGCTGCTCAAATCTTTTTAAGTTTGAGGAATCATTTGGAAAAATCACATTGTAAATATGCTACTGACTATTTTAGAATAGCACTAACTGCTTATTCTATTCAGTCAATTAGTTTATTTGTTTAAGTCTTCAGTGGTTTGTTTGCTATCTCATTGCTAACAATTGTTGAGGCAGCTACTCTTAATTAGTATATTATTAGCTACTATTTATTTGGTAATTGTTATTTCTTATGTTCTACGTGCTAGCGCTATGGATATTACTGTGATGTTAGTACATTGTGAATGCAGATTAAGCAAGTAAATCACTAGGAAGATAGAGCTGCTAAGATGATTGTTGATGTGTTGATGATTGATTCAATGGTTGAGTAGATGCAAGAACTCCGGCTGAATAAAAATATTTTTATTATTAATCTTATTACTACTGGATCTGTTGGGTTTGCAACAGCTATTTCTCTTAATACTATTGTTTTGGATAAACTATTTACTGCTCTTACTCAATCTGTCTTCGTGGCTGCTATGGGTATTGCATTTGAAAGAAATATTCCTTCGGCTAACCAGTAGCTCGCTCATTCCCTTCTGTTCTAGTCAAATACATCTATTATTACTATTGTTGTGGCTGCTATTTTAGTTGTAAAATCTGTTATTACTGTTACTACTACCCTTACCCTTGCTGCTTCACTTATCCGAGCATCTAATGAGAAGTGTTTTACATAGTAGGGAATGCAGCTTGATTGAAAAAACTTTCTAGTTTCTATGACCCGAGATTCTAAATCTCCCCCAAGGATTTCTATTAATATTGCTGATACATTGAAGCTTTCTAGGAGGTGTACATGCTTGTGCTGAGATCACTGGGACTTATGAAGTTGCTAAAGGTGCTTAGATTATTATTATTATTATTATTAATATTTGTAGTATTAATGTTGCTATTCGTTAAGGAATCAATGTTACTCTTGGCAATGTACTGCTTCTACAATTATTCAGAATTATTTAACTACTGTTGCTATGATTAAGAATAGCTTAGTTGACCTTAGCTCTTAAATACCAAATACTCTTGACGCAATTCTCTTGAACTTTTTGGTACTTCCTTCTCATTTGTATGCAACTGCTGTTTCCCCAAATCTAACTAGTTACCAGTCTGTGTAAAATACCCAATAGGCTGTTATGAAATCCCAGTGCATCCAGCCGAAATCTACCCGTTATTCAATCTAATTTCTATGTTTTTATTACCCAGCATGTTTGTGTTACTTTCTTTGTTCTTGTCTTGGAGGATACCTTCTTTTGGCTTAGTCCTGTGAGATTTCTAGCCAGGCCTAGACAATCCAGGAATTCTGTTGTAAGGGGAATTAGTATCTCTCTTCATAGGAGGCTACATTCTTAAGTTATTATTACACTCAACAGCAATGCATTCTACACCTTATTATTGCTAGAACTTTTGATCTTGAGGAATCATCTTCATTTACCGAATTTCTGTATGCTGCTTTGCTAACCTAATAGCTTCTCCCTCTTTCCTCTATTCGATCACTAATTATTTTACCTTTTCTTCTTCTTTTACCTACCTCCTTTACACCTCTGCTTGCATTTTCGCAAGTTCTTGCTACTACAATTACTACTACAATTACAACTACACCTGCTATTTCCCTTTTTCAGTATTCCCTTCTTTCCAATCCCACATCCCATCGTTCTCATAATTACACCTGCCAATCAGACTCTTAAACCACTCCCTGCATTTCTCATAATCCGGTTTCTCAGCAAACTCTAGCTACCTCGTGTACTTCAAAAACCACCCAAACTCCTAAGGTAATCCTTCACACAAGGCAGCTTCTGTAGACGTCTCCTTGAGTATTTGAATCTTCTAATATTTCTCGCGCTTATCATTAGCTGCTATCTTCATCCAAGGCAGTTTTCCCTTGGCGAGATAAATCAGCACATAAGCAATACTCTCCATGTCATCTCTCCTCGACTATTCAAACCCCAAATGAGTATTCAACGACGAATATCGCGCTGTCCCTGTGAGGTTCTTCCCATCTTTGAACTCAATATGCTTCCCATCATGTCGCAGATACTTCTTGGACAACCCAAAATCCACTAAATATACTCTAGTATCTTTGTCGCCCACACCAACAAGGATATTCTCTGGCTTTATGTCGCGATGCAGGAACTCCTTGGAATGCAAGTGCTAGATTCGCATGAGGATTTAGTCCGCGAGCATGAGAACTGTTTTTAAGCTGAGTTTTCGGCATTTCGCTGATCGCAAGCACTGCTCTAAGTTAGGACCTAGCAAGTCCATTACTAAGATGTTATGCGCGTTAACTGCATTGCTACTGAAGTAGTGGCAATGGCTGAATCCAATCGCTGGATGAGATATGTTCTCATGTAAGGTTTGTAGGATTCGATATTCCGTCGGCAGCTGCTGATAGACTTTAGAGGTTATTTTTTCAACCTTACAAGCATACGAAGATCCAGCTGTAGCAGGGTGAGTGGAGATAGCTCGATAGATGACTCCGAATGACCCATTTCCTAGTTTTTCTTTGATTTGAAAGAGATTGTTGATGGTAGCATTGAAAAGTGGATCAATAGTGGGTGGAAGTAGCTTGTTATTGAGAATATTATTCTTCTCCGAACTGATGCTTACCTTCGGTGTATCTTCATCGACTTAGCAGATCTATTCATTGAATATTGGAATGGAATTAAGACAGGATTAGATAAATGCAACACATAGACATAAATCACAAAATATCTATTAAATTAATACTGCTGGCTAGTTGGTCTAACGATGGGTTGCTTGTGGGATAGCGATGATAGTCTCTGCGATCTAGCGAGGACCCTCTAATCGTTGTCTCATCGTACAGTCTTTTTGATTCTAATTAGTAGGTAGATTCAGCAGTTTATCGCGATTTATTATGTGTTTAATAGATCTATAATTATCTCTTTTTTTTCCCTCCCCCTTGACTTTTATCTGTCTATGTTCTCCTTCTCTCTCAGAAATCGCATCCTCTAAAGTAACGTTTTATATTTTAAATAAACTCTTGTCTTTTTTCCCACAATATCTTTTTTTGGTGCTTTTCCTTCTTCTCCTTTACTTGATTCGAATAGTATACATTACCAAATATCTTACGTATTTTATTGTTCAAATATCTTTGGGGGGGGATCTTTCACAAAAAGAAAGCAAAGATTCTTTTCTACAATCATACATATTAGAGAGAAGAATCCATTCAATTTGGAGTGTACAAATCATCCAAAATAAACTGACTAATTAATAGAGCCCAATCGTTCAGCTAAGCTTTGTACTTGTGGGAATGCTCTGCGTGTGAAAAATCAAATAGAATTTAATGGAGTTGCTGTAAAAAATATGGATCTTCAAAATATTTTTTTTTTAGAAGATTAAGAGACGCAATGGCTGCTCCTACTTTTCAGGCTCAAACAAGCAGCAAGCATTCAATAAATTTTTACATGTTTTTTTTTTATTATCACCAGCATAAGGATGATTACCACACTCCGCACGAGTATCTTCCCAATAGGATTGTTTTTTTATCATAGAACCAATCACTCCTTGACTCCTTCCTTATTCCTCGCCTGCCTAATCCTTTCAGCTGATTTCAACAACAGTTGAGATGATCCCTGAGATTCCTCCAAGTACACTTACTAACAGAACAATCCAATTCACTATCTTCATCAATTACTACCCAGGCTATCCTCCAAATTTCCTGTTGTAGAGCATAATCGGAAAGAAGAAGCCCAAACCCACTGAGAATACACATCCAATGACATTGAATATATCTTTGATGCTTGGAATCTATCCAGCCAGGAGGTACACAGCAAGAAAGAAAACAACCCTTTACAAGATACGCTGAATAGTCGGATATATTATGTAATCTCTCTATGTAATTTAGTCAATTTTGGAAAGAATCGGGAAGACATACAAAAGTATGCTACCTAAGAGACTCACTGAGTAAAACACTTCCACGAGACTCTTCTTCCAGCTCATTCCAATCAAATTATCAAATATCATATCTTTAGTTGAATCTCGAAAACCCCAATACCCGATTACACCGATTACCCCAACAGTAACACCCATGACAGCAATGTACGCTTTGAGGATACAAGGGAAGTGTTTCTTGACTTTCAAGGAAGCATACACGTCAGTGATGACTCCATTGACATCGTAAGCGAAGGCAAACACACCAAAGAAAAGTGGAATGGATTTCCAGTTAAAGATAGTATATGCAAAAGGCATTAGCTCTTAGTCTCTATGAGTGCTCATAAGAACAATAGCTTTGCCCAGAATCACACCAAGCGTAATGAAAAACAACGCCAGACATAGCTAACTCAGCCATCCAAGTTTCTATATCTATTGATACATTGAGCCGATCACAAGTACAGCGCAGATTATGAAACCTAGGAAATTATGAAGGAAAAACAAAAATAAGATTGGAAAGTTTGTGATTACTCTGCTTACATAAAAGAATATCATTTCCGACGATTCCTTTCAAGCATTTCTGAATGAACACAGTGTATCCGACGATGCTTGCTAAGTTTGAGCAGTAAATAAATAAGTCAGATATTCGCCTCCATTTTGCACCCATGACCTACTCTACAGCTACGCCTAACACGATTTTCTATTTGTTTAAGTTTTATTGCTCCAGAGATTGGATGACGTCAATGAGTCTTGCCCAAGAGTAGTAGGACATCACTCCAGTTATGCACATTAGTATCATAGCAAGGAGAACTCCGCTCTTCATGAACACATATGGCATGATCAATACAGAAGTACCGAATCCACTTTTGCATATGTTCACTATGCCATTCCACATACTGCCACCTTCCTAGCGAAATAATTTTCCATTTTTGCAAAAGATAAAGAAGTTACATAAAATATTAAAACCCCTGGATTATTAATTATTATTCCAATGCCTAATTCATTCTAGATTTTACTTCTGCGTTTGAAGAGATAATTTGATTAGAATCTCCATTTTGTTACTAGAGTGTTCCATCTGTACTGTTGCTTTTTGCGCCATCCAATTATATTATATCTCCTTACCCTTCTATGTCTTCTTAAAGTGGACCTGGATCATCATCTTCAGCTTTGTTATTGTGACTCTCTGGATTTACAACAAGCTAATTAGTATCTTCTTAGACCATTTCCACTGAAATTTACTACAAATGTAATTTTGATTGTATTTTGTTCTGCAATCCGTGTTTTTTCAATTTACTAGTGTTTTTTCTTTTGACATGAAGAAAAAATTAATAAATCACTATTGCCGTTCTATCATCTTCAATTCAACAATGTTTCAAATGTGTTTTCAAGATATGATCATAAGAAGAAGCTTTATGTGAGCTTGTCTATGCAAGCTGCTTACTGTAAGTGCAATAATGTACATGCTTTATTTCTTTCTTATTTCCCTTTTTATTTATTTAAATTCTTTCATTTCTTAGTCTCCAAATCCTCCAAAAATACTCTTTCTTTTAATAATGATATTCTTTAATTCTTTCCTTTTTTAACCCTCTACACACATTTTTATATATCCTAACAGTTTTCTTTATTTTTTCCTTTCTATTAAACAACTGATCACACAGAAAGACAGTCATATTTATGGGAGATCTTAAGAAGAGATTGCTTGCCTTCTGAAGACAATTTATGAAGGGTATCTTCAATCAAAGGCTAAGAGTAAATTGGGCTTGATTTTATGTTATAATGCTAGATAAACTCACTTTAAAATCCTAGGAACTTTCAAAAGATTTAAGATATTTCTCCTCTAATTCTGCAGCTGTTCCCGTTGCCTTTTCCTCTTGACGCTGCTACTCCTTTGCAAACTGCTTATTCAGTCCAAGCAATATCTTATAATGTTTATCTAAATTCTTCAAAATATTAACAGAATATGCTAGAAACTCTGAGAATTTTTAATATTAGGTAGAGTTTACATTTTTTAGTAGACTTTCTCCTAATTGTAATGCAATACCCTATTATTAGTGTGAAAAACAATACTATTACATGGCGAGAATTATTTAAAATGTACCTTCAATTTATTAGTGACTGAGCTAACTAACATCACTAAAATAATCCTTTGAATTAATTATCTAAATAACCTCTTCAATGTCTTGAAATGCGTCATGATGCTGGTTCAGAAGCATTTTTGCATAAAACATATTATAATATAAGTTTTAACGAATAGGCAACGATAAACGCTGACCATATCTTTACTTTTACAACTATTCCAGAAATGTCTTGACAAGATTGATTGCAAACTATAACTAATTCCGATCCAGCATTATTTCACCCACAATTATTGTAAAGGCAAGTTTTGTTTCTCCATCGAACTTTTCAAATACTTCCCCAAGAAAGTGAGGATTCATGAATTCCTCACAGTACCTTTGAATTCTTTTCTCGTCTTTCCCATCAAAAGATGTTTGTAAAAGCATAAACTTAATCAGATAGCTATTCTTTTCGATCCAATCATCGCGTGAATCTACTAAGGCTTCGATTTCATTGATGATATCACTCAAGTAGCAGCATATATCTTCACTATTTTACTGCTCTAAGATTTTTGCTTCATTATGCAGCCTAAAAATTTCACCGATAATTTCTTCTCTAGGTTTAATTTGGTTCTCAGCTTTGGCTTCTGCTAATAATTCTTCCATCTTCTTTCTGAAGATTTCTGGATTATTTTAGGTTGATTTCTTATCTGTTTTGAAAAAATCCAGGAATCCTCTGGAATTATGATGATAAAGGCATCGGTGTGTTTTTATGGGCTCAATTTAGGTCCAAGCACATTAAATAATAGAAGATGTCTTCAAAGGGAGAGTCCTTTTTAAAGATCCACGAGATTAACTGAGGAACTACTTGAGGAGCGAGATCATTTGTTAGTTTTAGAAAGTTCTTTTTTAGAATTTATTATTCAATTATTGGGAGGTATTATCAATTAAAACGGCTTTTTTTAAGTGTAGGCAATTCTGGAAAAAGGATTAAATCAGACAATGGAAAAATAAGAAATGAAGGGTGATTTTCACTATTCTTCTCAATATTTTTCATATTTTTGTTATTTACAGTTGCATGCATTGCTTGTATTTGCATAATTTTTGTTGAATCAGGAATGATTATTATTCATTCAAAAAATACTCAAAATACAAAAAAAATTTCTTTATTTTATTAATAACACACACTAAAGGAAAAGTTTTTTAACAAATTATTTATCAAATAAAAGGTTTTAATAAGCCCTAAAATAATTGAATTATTAACTAATAGTGAAAGATTTCTCATACTTTCCAACTTTCCTGACTGGAGAATAGTTATTTTTTCCCTTCTGACAGAATAAAAGATTAAATCACTATTTTCATGCGGTTCTATCATCTTCAATTCAACACGGTTTCAAATGTTTCAAGATATGATCATAAAAAGAAGAAAACTCAGTGAGCTTGTCTATGCAAGCTGCTTACTGTAAGTGCAATAATATCCATACTTTATTTTGTTCCCTTATTGTTTGTTTAAACCCTTCCATTTCTTATTTTAAAATCCTCCAAAAATACTCTTTCTTTTTATAATATTATTCTTGATTCTTTCCTTTTTTAACCCTTTCCTTACCCATAAATACATATCCTAACAGTTTTCTTTATTTTTCCCTTTCTAAAAACACCTTGATCACACAGAAAGACAGTCATATTTATGGGAGATCTTAAGGAGCGCATGTTTGCCTTCTGAAGAGAATTTATGAAGGGTATCTTCAATCAAAGGCTAGGAGTAAATTGGACTTGATTTTATGTTACAATGCTAGATAAACTCACTTTAAAATCCTAGGAACTTTTCAAAAGATTTTAGATATTTCTCCTCTAATTCTGCAGCTGTTCCCGTTGCCTTTTCCTCTTGACTCTGCTACTCCTTTGCAAACTGCTTATTCAATCCAAGCAATATCTTATAATGTTTATCTAAATTCTTCAAAATATTCACAGAATATGCTAGATTATCTGAAAATTCTTTATACTCTGCCGAATTTAAATTTCCTAGCAGACTATCTCCTAATCGTAATGCATGGCTGTACTATTAGTATGAAAAGCAATACTCCATAAGGTTGAGAATTATACTAAATGTACTTTTGACTTCTTCTAGATGGAGAAAATGAACATCTCTAAAATAATCCTTTGAATTAATTATCTAAATAATCTCTTCAATTTCTTGAAAGGCATCATGATGCTGGTTCAGAAGTTTATGTGCTTAAATCAGAATAGCAAATAACCTCTAACGGACAGGTAACGACACAGGATATTCATCTTCGTTTTAGTTTTACAACTATTCCAGAAATGTCTTGACAAGAGTGATTGCAAACTACAATTAATTTCGATTCAGCATGAGCTCACCGAAAATTAATGTAAAAATAACTTTTAATTCTCCATCGAGCTTTTCAAACACTTCTCCTAGAAAGCGAGGATCCATGAATTCCTCACAGTATCTTTGAACTCTCGTCTCATCTTCCGCATCAAGATATGCTTGTAAAAGCAGAAACTTAATCTAATAGCTATCCTCTTAAATCCAATCATCGCGTGAATCTACTATAGCTTCGATTTCATTAATAATATCTCCCAAGCCGCTGCAAATATTTTCACCATTTTGCTGCTCTAAGATTTTTGCTTCATTAAACAGCCTAAAAATATCAAAGATCGTTTCTTCTCTGGATTCAACTTGATGCTCAGCTTTGACTTTTGCTAGTAATTCCTCCATCTACTATCTGAAGATCTCTGAGTTATTTTAGGTTGGTTTCTTATCTTTCTTAAAAAAATCCAGGAATCCTCTTGAATTATGATGATAAAGGCATCGGTGTGTTCCTATGGGTTGAGTTTATGTCCAAACGCTTTAAACAATAGAGGATGTTTTCAAAGGGAGAGTCCTTTTTAAAGATCCATGAGAATGCCTGAGGAATTACTTGAAGAGCGAGATCATTTGTTAGTTTTAGAAAGTTCTTTTTTTGAATTAACTATTAAATTATTTGGAAGCAAATCAATTTAAACGATTTTGTTAAAGGTTTTGAAAGATTCATGGATTTGTTCATGGGAGAAGATAAATTCTGGAAAACTCAAATCCGGGCAATTGAAATACAAGAAATTAATAATTCATTTCAAAATATCAAAGCCAGAGATATTAACTCTTCCTTATGCAAATTCTCAAGATAAAAAAAAGAATTTCATTTATTTTCATTGCCATTGTCATAGAATGATGTTGCATCACATAAATGGTACAATGAATTCAGCTTTTAAATAATCAAATCATTGGCAAAATCAATAATTAAAGCTGAAACTGTCTTGCTGATCGATGACTGCTCTGATCTGCTTTGTGAGCTTCTCTTCTAATGCTTCCACTCCTTTTCCGACAGTGTATGTGTACACAGGGGATTTAGGGTTTAATTAGAAATCAAGAGTGCCTTGATAACTCACTATTCTGCCATCTTCGTGCTCGATTTAGATTGTGAAAGGCGAGTCCTTATTATTGTTGCATTTGAACATATTGCAGTAAACTTCCCAATGACTTCCCTCTTCAGGTAGCTTCTGCAAGTAGATATGTTCCACTGGATGTTTGTCGTTTTTATTCGCTCCAGCATTCATGTCAATCTCCAAGAATGTACCACATTTCTCGCATTTCTTTATGCCGTAATAGATTTTTCTATGGAAAACCAATAATTAAATAAAAAAAATAAAGAATATCCTTTTATATGCTTACTATCCACATGGACACTTGACAACCAGATCAAGATCATTGCCATCATGCCAGTTGAGGGTGAACCACATGTTTTGTGATTGAAGATTCAATTTTTTCATGATTTTGTTCTTAACCTCAACTGTTTTCTTCCATTCCTTGACTTTTAGCATGAGAGTTTTGCGCATATCTGCGCTCAGATATCCTCTCATTTCATCTTTGATTTTACTCATGTTTTCAGATACATACGAGATAATCGATTCAAGTTTACCCTTGATTTTCTAGTGATTTGCTGCGGGTCCTTGTTTGTCCTTTTCTTTTTTTGCTGTACTTTCAAGCGTAGAAGATTTAGCAAGAGGTGCTGGAGCTGCTTTGTATTTGGACATAATTTTCTTGAGAGCAATCAAATTGCGATTGAAAGTGTCATCATTGTCTGTTAAGGCACCTTAAACTAGCTAATCTACAAGGCCATTAGCTTCACGTTCATCTTGATTTGAAGTGATCGGCTGTACTTGAACACCAGCTATCTCACGAGCACGGTTCAAACGAGTCTTCAATAATTCGAAGTTCTTTTCAAGAGAAGCTATTTAAACATTTAGAAATTAATAAAAATTCGAATATTTGTATATAATTATTGCTTGTTTGAATAAATGTAATTAGTACTTAGGATCATAGTCTTCTAGGAAGGGTCGATTTCAGATCCAAAGTTTGAGTTCAAGAATTCTTCTTCCTCAGTGATGAACTTATTTTTGAAATAGTCTACAATGAGATTCTTCTATTCGGGGTTAAACTCCACATTTTTTAATGCCTCTAACCCGTAGTTAGTTTTCTATTTAGGAAAAAAAGTGAATTAATTATTTATCAAAGGAAAATAGAAAGGGAGTTTACAAAGGCAGCGACTAACTAATCTTAGTTGAAGTAGGCTATGTTTCTGAATTTGTCATAGAAGAGCTCAGTAATGCCTCTGACGGACTTCTCGAGGACTTGCATAGATACCTCGTATGATGTATTCTTTCTAATGGCGATTTCTTCAGTAGGAGAGAGCACAGGAAGAGGGTTCAAATTTAAAGAGGATTTGAGAGATGATGATTTCCTGACTGCTTCTCTCTCTGCTTCTTCTTTTTCAGCTGCTTCAGCTTGTTGATCTTGGAGTTTCTTTGCTTCATCGAGTTGTTTCAGCAAATCACCGACTTGATCACTGAGGGATCCGATTCTTCTGTCCTTGTCGACAGTCAGGAACTCGATTTAGTTTTGTAGTTCAAGGTATTTCTGCTTTTTCTCTTCGATTTCTTAAGTTCCGCTGTTTTACAAGGCAAGCAATTCTTGTATCATTGAGTCTTTATTTTAAATCTCCCCCTCTAGTTTTGATAGGGCATCTGCAAGTTAGGAAACCTAGCTGGACATTGAAGTAATTTGCTGGCTAGCAGCTTCATTTCCAGCGCCTGCCTCCTAAATTTTCTTCTGCAACCCCTCGATTTACTTAGAGAGAGCATCTGTTTTAGCTTTTTCATCATTGAATTTTTGCTCCATTGTAGAATAAGAAGATAGTTAGCGCTCAATTTTGATTCTCTGTTGGATTGCAACTCCTGCATTCTCTAGGTTTACCTTGACAGTTTCCTTTTGTTGAGCGTTTTACTGAGGAGAGAAGGATTTTGACAAAAATTCTTGGAACCCTTTCTCAAGAGTATCCAAGACATCTTAATTGTGAGATAAGGTGCCAATTAAGCTCTCGTACTTGGTTAGCAAGGTCACATAATCGACAAAGGAGAGTTGTAAATTCTTTTTATCAGGGCATTCCATGACGGCTTTGAGTTCTTGAGGAAGAGCCTCAAGTACACTCTTCTTCGATGATTCAACTCCTCCGCCAACTGCATTAGATAAAGCTTCCTCCTAGACTTCTTCTTGGACATTTCTAAGGACATCATTGAGTAAGAGCAAGCTCTAGCTTTTTTGAACTTCCTCAGCAATCACCTTCTAAAGCTCCTATTGGATTTGAGTCATATCTGCAGATTCACTCAAAGCAGCAGCAACCTCCTCTAACTTGGCCTCTCCTCTATTAGTGTTCTCCTAGACTTTTCCAGCTACGGATACTTTATACTGCTCTAGCTTGCTATTCACATCTGCTAACCTTTTAGCAAGCCTATCAATGAATCTTGACTCTCTAGCTCGTTAAGCTTCTTCCATTGCTTCTATATCAAGCTGATTTCCTTCGTCGAAATTCGCCTAGACTTCCATTTCATCTCTAGGAGCTTATTCGTGTTTCTCACTGTTGAATATAAACACCTCTTCTTCTCCTTCAGCTCCTTTCTCCTATTTTTTTCCAAGTGTCACATTCATAATTTAATTAATCTTTCCTTGTTTATTAGGAACCCATCCATTTCCACTCTAGGATCTGTCTCTCAAAGCCAATCTTTCAGCTGCTACAAGCTTCTACTTCAGATCTGCAACTGTTGCCTCATCAATCTAACTTTCCTCATCTTCACCTTCCACAGAGCATTACTCCCCAAATCGCGATTAAATCCACTTTTAGAACTCCCCTAACGCAATTGCACTATTCGCTCCCAAAGGATAAGCAAGATCCATTTGCTTTTAGTATTCGTCTACAAGATAGTCTAGCTTTTACTGCTGATCTCCAGAAATCCATAGAATCACTCCAAGATCTGAGAAATCAATTTCTCTCAAAGCTTGCTTTTCTCTCTCATATCGCTAGTACAATGCATCTATGCGTGACTCACCGCCCTTAAGCTTTGATAGCAGCTGATCAAATAGACTCAAAGCATCACCACCAGTGATCCAAATTCTCAAAACAAGAAGAAACAGGACAATAAAGATAATGTCCCAGAGTTCAATTGAATAACCCTAAAAAAATGTAAAACAACTTAAAAATAACCAATTTGTCCAATCTTTCTCTTACCTTTTTGTTGGAGATGGATAAGGACCAATTCGAGAACGCATACAACACGAGCAGGATAGCTACTGTAAAATTTCTCTTTGAGGCAAAGACTGTCTTCTTAAGCTCGCTCAGCATGCTGAAGACTGAAGATTCAATCTCCACTCTAACTTAACCAGGTTGTGATCCTTAGTTCATATGATTTGTTGTTCTTTTCTTTTTTTAGTTTCGATTTGTTTTTTTATTTTTTCTTTTTCAGATCTTCCCTGTGAAGGAGTGTTTATTAAATAACTTCCTTCCAAGACACTCCCTATTCAAATCTCTCTTGAGATTTAAATAATTTATTGTTTCCCTCTCCAAACCCAGCTAGTGAGTCATCATTTTCTGACTATTTCTCAAGGCAATGAATCAATCTGCACTGGAATTAATAAATATTGAAGGAAGGATGACGATTGAAATGAAGCAGTTCTAGAATTAAGTTTTTTCATATTATTCTATAATTAAAAAACGCAAAGTTTTCTTATGTTGCCTTTTTGGGTTTGGCAACAAGAAACTCTGCTTTATTCATTCCTAAATTATTTTTAGACATATTTAAGAGATCATCTGTCTTTTTTTGGATAGCATATCTTTCTTTCAAAATAAAATGAGAGTATCATCGAATTATTTGACAAGAGAATTCATAACAGAATAATACGAAATATTGAAATAAATTATTCTGTTTCTTAAATCTCTGCGGATAATCAGAAAATAAGAAATATTGTATTCGGTTTATCTGAATCATCTTTTAGGAGAAGGATAATAATCACTTCAAGGTCACCAAATAATAAAAACCTTTCTTCAACAGATTATTAAAAATAAGGAAAAGTACATCAAATAGTAGAGACAAAACTATTGTTTTTATGTACATATTATTCTGGCTTGGAAGAAATAATTATTTTTTTTTCATTCGAAAATACTTCTGAGATAGAATCTCTAGAAGAATTAGCATCTTTTTAAGATCCAAAAAAATGATATTAAACAAAATGGACTTATTAACAAGAGAAAAATTCTTAAGAAACAAATTTCCTTTTTAAACTTCATATGAATCCTTCAACCGACAGCCCTGCAAATGTATTTTTTTTAACGCTACCCTCTTTTACTGTACTCAACTATCAGCTTTATTTTTTTGTCTTCTGAATTCTTCAAATACTACACGTTTTGGATATTTCTCACAATGATACTAGATTTAATTAAGTACCTAAGTAAAAACTTTTTGACCTTGTATTTTGATCAGTTTTTTCTTAATTGGAGAGAGAGAAAATTATTTCTTAATCCTTTCTAATCCTAGTTAAAAAAATATATTTCTCTAGATAATGGAGCTGGATAATTAGCTAATTGCTTTCCCTACGACAGCTTCTAGATTTATAAGCTTCCTAAATCAATTTAAAATCCCTTCAGTTTTATCAAGGAAAATCTTAAATTGCCATTCCAAAAACTAAAGTACTCGGAGTTATCAGGTCAAAGGAAATTTACTCACTAAGTAAAATGGCTTGCATCCTCCTCCAAAATATCATGTGCGAAATGAATTTAAGTGCTGTAACCATTTGGCCGATTAACATTTAGCTAAAATAGGAAGTCCGCTCATTTTTTGCTAGTTTTCCCCAATGCTTCAAATTAATAAATTAATTTCTTAAAAAAATAGAAACCAAAATAATAAATTAAGAAAATCACAGGAACTTTTCGAAATAGAAAGAGAAGAGATCTCATTTGGTTAATTAAATATACAAAAAGCAAAAATTATCTTATTTGGTAGCCACATAGCCGCTGTTGCGAAGAGCTCACATTTCTTTTTAATTGTTGGGAGATACTACCCTGATGAGTGACTTTGATTCAATCAAATCCTAAATATCAAGAAATTATAATTATCTTCTTCTTCTGATTGTTGCTTTTCTCTCTGATAGTTTATTATCCTCAGGTGAATAGAGAAGAGCATTATGAACGGCCTACACCCATATAGTCTAGGCAATGTAGAGCTAACGCAGCAAACATAACAAACCTAGAGATAATTTTTGGCAGTAAAGAACAGCCCAGGAGGAAATCCTACAAAACCATTATCCCCTCAGCAAATGCAAATATAGTAGCCTTAACAGCAATCATAATAACAACAATAATTATAACTATTCACATTCCCAAGTGCCTTACAGCCATATCCTAGTCCAAAGATTTATTAAAGCCCACAATAAAACATAACACTACATTAATAGCTCATCCCAAGTCTAACTAGCCCAACCGCTGATGAGAAAAGCAACAAGAGAGTTCAGCAACAGCAGCTACAACAATAGCAATAATATGGGCTTTCTTTTTCGCTTGGTAATTTCGTAAACATTGGCACGAGTGCTTGGAATTCTCCAGCGATGCATCCGTAGAGCAGCCAAACGAATAATTACTACAAATCAGCAATTCAAGGAAACGAAAACAACAACAATAATAACTCGAATTCGCATAGTCTGTCCTTTCCATTCTCAACTCCTGAACTCGAAGATGCCGCCAACGTTAACAACAATAATCCGAAGCAGTTTGCGATTACTGCAGCAAGTAATTTCTCCCAGCAATGGAAGATCGAGAACAGCAACACTAACAACAACCTACAGCACACAAATATCAGTACGATTAAAGTCAAATCCGCGAGTGGGAGTTACATTAGCAGTAGCAACAGTGGAAGTGGATTCACTAACCTTCAAGGGCTCCTTTAGAAGAAATCTTACGGAGAAGGAGGCTACGATGGATAAGACAAGCGACAGAGATTGTTTCATCATAAGAAAGAAGCTGATTCAATTTAAATCCTCAAGAACATCCCTGATGAAGGCACTATCACACCGGGGACTGTTTCAATATCAGAATAAATCCATCTCACGAACATTAATAACAGCAATAATCTCTCAGCACAGCAGCAACAAAGCAACGGAATGTTCGATTAGCTGTTTATCAATGGGAATGTAGATAAAAGTGATTAGCAACTAGTCGGACAACAATTATCATAATAGATGATTTTCAGTGAATAGCAAATCATGCAAAATAGCTAGATCTTGTAATAAGAATAGTTCATTTTTTTGCAGTAATCGGGATAACAGCAACAATAGCAGTAACTATAACTACAGTATTTCTAAGAAGATCAAATCTTACCGCAGCTTTAATTACCAAATTAACCATAACTCAGCAATCAATTTTGGCGAAACGACTCCTTAACATACAAAACGATCGGAGGTGGAACATTCAAAACGGGTGGTACAAATCAATACACGAATGTCAGCAAAAAGCAGCGGGAGCTTTGGCGGACGAAATGGATGAAGCTAGCAGTGTACATAGTGAAGTCAATTCAGAGCTTCAAGAGAATTCTTATTTTCGTAACACCTCATCATCTCACGAAATTACAGATTGGATTAATTAACGATAAAAGTGCACATCTGCATACTCTCAAAGAAGAAACATAACATCGATACAAGGGATGGCTGTATTAATCTAACAGCGGAGGATGTGTTTCTAGGAAAAACAAAAAAAGAATTCTCATTTTGCTGAAAAGATTCAAAACAATCAAGAGAATCTGCCTTCAGATAGCTAAGAAATTCAAGGAATGCATTGGAAAAATTGACAACTGCTTCCCGTGCTTATCCCCTTTGGTCCCAGCTGTTTAAGCGTTCGACTTTGCAGTGTTTTGTCTGACAGTGTTTGATTCTCTATTCATTCCATTCTTCCTGTGTTTTGAGTCAGTAGATTCGAGTATTGCATCGTTGATATTGCAGAAGATTTCCGTGGTTGTCTTCATCATTGACGCACTGAAATGCCTCAACACAAGCTACTTCGAAAGAGGCTAGCTGATAGACGATCGCTGGAGAATAATCCGCAGATACTCCGGTGAGCGTCTATGGATAGATGCTCTTTGCATCTTCAGTTTATTGATCTATCAAACCTTGGAGGCCTACAAGAGTTAGTTCTTGATTCTTTGCTTCTACTTGAGATTTATAGGTGGCTCCCATCATGTACTCCAGCGGTTAAGAGAAACATGCTTACTGAGAGATAAACTCAATGCGATTGTCAATCTCTCGATGCTTATCTCAGTAGTGTATTTCTTTGCTCACGTATGTGCTTGTGTCTGGTATTACTTAGGAATCCACTAATCCCTGGATTATCCAGGGTAGCTGTCATGGCTTGAATAAGCGAACATCGAGCATTCCTCAATATTTTAAAAATATATCTTTTCCTTACACTTTGCGTTGGCATGCTTTTTCACTCCTATTGGGAATCCTGTTCTTCCATCTACTTCCTCCGAGAGACTTTACATTATTGGGATAAATATTCTAGCTTGCTTTCTTGTAGCCATCGTAGTCCATGAGGCAGCGCTGATTTTAGATGCTCTTTCATAGAAACGCAAAGAATATCTCATGTAAATGAAGTCAATATGCCGATACATGGAAGATCATAATGTTAGTGAGCACTACTAGAGTCTTGCTAGGAAATATCTCGAATATGTCTCAAGTGAAGGTCTCGATGGGAGATAGTCTAACCCAGAGAAAACCCTCCAGGGACTATCCCTGCAGCTTCGTGAGTAGATCATACAAAACGCATACCTCCCAAGACTCAAGTAAATCAGTGTCTTTGCGAAGTATTTCTCTGAGTCTTTCCTGGAAAAACTATCATTGAAAATGGGCGAGCAAGTACTAGCGCCAGATGAGTATGTCTTGAGTCTACATAAGCTGTCTTCGCCGAAAATCTACATAGTAAAAAAAGGGTCAATTGAAGCATGTCTGAATATTGGGACGCAGAGAACAAACAAACATGATTCCCTAAAGACATTTAAGACATTCAAGCCAAATATGTATTTCGGGGCGTTTGAGTTCTTTTCTCATAACTTCAAGCCACACTTATCCGCTCGATCCGTTGGAGTGTCTGTCGTATAGTACCTAGCTTTATCTGATTTTCTTTCGCTATTAGAAGAATTCCCCGAAGAACGAGAAGCATATACATACATAAAGTAACAACAGATAAATTCACAAATAACCAATCTCTTTTTAATTCTCTCCACTCACTAAAACCTAGAGAAATGGTGACGATTTACAATAAACTAGATGTCATCGGTGTGTCATGTTACTCTTGTGGTGAGAGCGATCACTAGGCGTTATGTTGCCCATATCTGTTCTATGACTAGCAGCGAGGGACAATTCTCAAGAAACTTGACTAAGAATTGCATTAAATCGTGAGAAGCTTTCAAAGGAAAATAGGAAACAAAACGAAGTGCCTTCTGGGTTTGAAGAAAATCCACGATTGCTACGAGCAGTTTGTCATCGATAACTAAGAGTGGATCAACTCGGATACATCGACACTCTCCTTACAGGTTCAAGATAATCTCCAACTGAACAATATCGACATTCCCAAGCTTGATTCGTAGAATCTAGATTAATATTTTCATGCCAGAGGGAAGAGCTCCTCAATTGGAACACTAGGTTAGATAATGCACAAAGCTAAAATTGCTTTTTCACAGAGATTTCAAAGCTTATTTTTTTACTTTTTTGTGTTTTTTTTTTAATCCAGGTACTCTACGTGTTCGCGAGGAGAAGCAACCAGGAGATATAAATGGCATCTACTTTGACTCTTAGTTAGACGCCCATTCAATGAGTTCTGCGTTTGTTAAAACCAGCAACAACAACATATAAAAACCTTAATAGCAATTGAATATTGACTAGCATGATCGTGGCAATAATGCCATCAATAATTCCATCTCAATTAACTCCAGCAGTAACAATAATATACTTCTTAGTAGCAACGCCTTGGTTTAACAGAAATCTCCTAGTGTGACTAACTCCATCTTAGAAGAAGATGAGACATCCAACTTCAATCTAAGGAAGTAAATGCATAGCAGCAAATTATCGAACTCACCTGCTGCTCCATGGTCAGGGAATCTGCCAATCAAATATCGATCCAAATCAACACATATCAAGCCTTCAGTTGCAGAGAATAATATCGAAGAAACCAATTCTTTACTCGACATAAAGGCCCATACTGTTAAGTCGCCACGTCCAAATCCAATGGTAATGAATAATAATGCTTCGAAACCAGAACAATCTCTGACTCGCAGAAACACTACCAAAACGAGGAATAGAGTATAAAGCTTCAATCTAGATACAACTGCATTCAAAGATAACTCCTCACCGTGGAGAAAAAGTAAGAGAACAGAGGGAGTTTAAAAGCTTAATTGAGATATTTTTGTTTGTATTTTTCGAAGCCTTCGAACCAAGCATATTTAGTTACCCGAAATTAGATCCTCGTACAAGGAATGCTATCAACGAAGAGGAGGGCTCATCTTTATCTGCAGAGGATGATGATGATGACGGTGAATTTGAATAGATTGCTGGATTGAAGTAGCAATAGTAAGAACTAGATAATTCATAGAAATCCTTTTCCCATAAGGAAATCATCAAAAGTGACAAGCAAAGCAAACCTTCTGATAAATCACAGCAATGCCAACAACAGTAGTAGCTGATGAACCACTCAGGGGAGAACAATATTCCAAGCTTTGTGAATTTAATGAATAATATGTCGGCAGTGCATTCTTTTAGAGTGTTTTTCCCTCACAACAACGTGGAACATGTGCTCGAAGTGATGAACTAAAAGAATAGAGTTAATAAAAAGGGGAAAACACATAAATATCTCAAGAAGAATAGTCATCGATCGAGTAAGAATATCAAACCAAAACGGCCTTTGCTGGAGGATTGAAGATTATCATGATTTAGTTTGTGTTGCATATGTGAAAAGTCCTAAATTATCTGAAGTATTTATTTCTTTTTTTTTAAATCATAGAATAATAATATTAAGTGGATTTTTACGAAAGTAACATTTTCTTAAACCAAAATGAGAATTAGTGTTGTATCCTTGGCTTGTTAAAATTTTAGATAAAAAAACTTCAACAGAAATAAATAAAATTTGGTATTAAAAAATTATTAAAAGTTAGTTTACTTACTAAGGTTTTGTTTAATTATTAAAAATATTCATTTCGAAATATTTACAGTCAAAAGATATAAAAAGAGATATGACAAATTGAATTATTATTATTATTGAGTGAGTTCTACTTTGGGAGAACAAAAATTATAATGATATTTAATTAAAGATAAAGCGCTCAAAAGGATACGAGAAAACTTCCTAATCAGCGAAGTGTTCCTGCTTGTTTGAGCAGTCAGAAAAATATTTTATTTCATTTGCGAGAGGCTCAGTTTGAATTAGCGAAGTCTTCATTTTCTTTCATTTCGAACCCATTGAACTTCTTCAGATTCAAAAGGTCCGGGAAGAATTGTTCGAAGTTCTTAGCGAGATGGAGAATCCGAGTACTCGAGGACACTAAGTCCTTTTAAGAGATCTTCAGCACCTGCAATATGATCTTGATCTATTATGAGAAATCAAAAAATTATGTTTAACAACAATTACAATTAGTTTATGTTTGCCTCTTGGAAGCTATTTTATATTACATTCTGTTCAGCGATAAATTCGACGTTGATCTACTGGAATATCTTGAATATTATGTAGATGATGGATGCAGCTAGCAAGGAATAGGTGGATGTCTTATTGAAATCATAGTCATACAGTGCCATCTTGCAGAGATACACACATATTTTATGTGCATACTCGAATTCTTCACTGGAGAACTTCTCTTGATATCCTGCTAATGTCAATGTCTGCATTGCGATGTCATAAGGTGACGTTCCAAGGAGGTTAAACTGAAGAGTATTGAGAATCTCAGCTTCCATGGCTTTTATTTGCTCTTCGGAAAGCTTCTTATGAGCTATCCTCTCATGGAGCACAGTCAATCTCATCGGGTAGATCTCCTCAAACTTACAAGCTATGAACAAGGTTGTGACACCAATCAAGTGAATCTCATGGATCTCTTTGACTCTATGGGAAATTAAAGAACAATTTAACCATGTTTTAGGCCATTAAAAAGAAAAAATTAAGATTATCATGAAAAAAATCAAGTTACTTTTTGGTTTTCTCAAGGAAATGATCCATGATTCTGACGGCCATAAAGAAGGTCTCATCTGAGCACTTGTAGGATTTGGTGACTTCGATCATCCAGTCGATCATTCTTGCTCTCAGAGATGCAGGGATGTTATGTCTCAGGAGGCAGTTTTTGGGAACAGTTTTAAACTATTTGAAAGTAAAGAATAATATTACAAAACTAGAAAAAACTTCAAATATGCTAAATTGTTACTTCTGTGAGCTTGATGTATTTGAGGATATCAGCAGAATAGTTGTTATTGATCGTAGTCCTAGCCAATCTCTAGGAAATCGATTCACTTGATTTCTCAGATTCGTTACTTGAGTTCAAAGTGTCTTTAACTTTGACTTAGTTATTCTAAGGCACTACTGTTACATCAGTAGAACATTATGTCAATGCTCTGTCAGAACTCATCGATCCTAGTTTATTATTTGCTTGGTTCTGCTTCACAGCTGCTTAGTTTATTGCCCTAGTTGGATTCATGCAAGCTGTTGAATTTGGATTCTCAACACTAATGAAATTATTATTATATTGGCTTGATGTCTCTTCTGTATCCATTTCAGTTTTATAACTTTTTTTCTAATTGTTTTAGAGATTTTCGAGCATTTCATTAGAGATTTGAGGTGTTGGGGCAGGCTGATTGTATGTTTGCTAACCAGCTTGGATACCATTAGTTTACCTGGTATTCTAAGTACTATTGTAGCTGAGAGTCTTAGCAGTTTGCCTCTAGTGGAATTGGATCTCATCATTTTCCTTGTCAAAATTGTTATTGTTGTTAATGATGGCAGTTGGATGCCTTTTTCCTTTCTAGCAGTTGATCTTCTATTACAACTCTTTGAGATTTTATTCGGTCTTAGAGTTCTAAGCAGCAAGGGCTCTCACATCGTTCAGTAGCTGCTGCGCGATTGCATTATTTGAGCCAGAGCCAGCAAGACCCTCACCTTTGTAAAGATCTTGCTTCTCATCCTATTGGAAGATCTTCTGGTGAATACCATTGAGATTTCTGGCTGAGTGGATGTTTCCGATGGTTGTGTTGGTAGAAAGGACCTTGTTGTTGTAGTTGGTATTCACGTTGAGGATCCCATTGTGATTTTGTGTTTGATTCATATTGTTACTCGCAAAGACACCTTCCACATCGCATTTCTCCTCGATTTCAATGTTGTTAATTAGCTAATTATTGTTTTCCTTGTTGTTGAGGAGGACGAAGCTCTTCTATTTATGCATCATTTGTATCTACTTAAGGCTTAGTTTATCACTCTCTGTGTGTATCTATTTTTTAGCGGGAGTTTCCCTCTATATTTTCTTATTTCTGTTGATTATTATTTTATTATTTAACAACTATATTCTTATTGATTTGCGCATTTCCTCTCCCCCTTTTCTCTTACTTGCTTTAACGATTACTTGATGGCACTTATTCTTTCTTTGGTTTAATTTGAAAATCTATTTTTCTTCCCATCAAAACATCCCCCTTCAATGATTCTATCAAAGGATACCATATTTTGCCAACAAAGATCAATGATTCCTTTTCTAGCAGTGTTTTATCTTCTAAATGGATTGATGTATTTAGTTAAATGACTATCCTAACCTCATTCAGTTAGCAAGGCAATTAAAATCAAAAAAATACAGCGAAAACCATTCCTTTAAAAACTCAATAAATTTTATTAATAAAACAGCCTTAATCTGGTAACCTCCTCATATCCTTTTTCCTCCCCAGCCAGTCCATTTGAAAAAAACAATAAGATTTAAGGATAAAAATTAAGGTCATTTGCCTTCTAAATATTCGATCAAGAAAACAAACAGCTCTTTTTGGATCTTAAAATGCTCCATGTTAAGGTTGTCTTCGTTCTTAGTTAAATGATGGATCCATAAATAATTTATATGGCAACATTTATGTGCCTATCTTTCATAAGATTTTATGCAACACAAATTATTTGAAATTGGGTTCAGCTAGTGAATTAAAAAATATTATTCTAGCAAACTCAAAAAAAAATAGTAATAATTTTGAATAATATGAAGAAGAAACTTATTTTAGTTTTTACCCCAATTCTAAACCTTGTCAGTGAAATCTTCAGAAATTATTGACTGGTTTTCTATTTTCCTCTCTTTTCTTTAGCAGTTGATCTCTGGTCAGAAGAGTCTCTATGCGTTTAGTTCTTCTGATCAAGCATAAATGACTTCATAAATTGAAGATTAAGTCTCCTATGGCTGATTTTACAGTCTCTTAATAAATAGATTGTTTGAAGCAAATTTTATTTCTCATTTTTTTATTAAGGAAAAGACATTGAAAACTAAATAACCTTTAAACCCCATTTAGATGAAAGAGCATTTTATATTTTTACCTCTACAATTTCTTTGATTTCATAGATTATCCTATTATTGCTCTCATTCCTGCTGAAGTTCAGAATTTCTTTCTGCTTTTAATTATTTAAAAATAATAATTATCTTAATAATGCTCATATATTTAAAAAATAGTCGAACTAAATATTTCAAAACAAAGAGAAATGGTTTTTTAAAAACTTACAAAGGCAACATTCTTACAAATTTAAGAGTAGCAATAGAAGATGGTTAATGCTTTTTAAGGAGACTCTTCCACTTTCTTCCATTAGAAATAAAACTCAATTAACCAGACAGTCAATCAGATGAGCCAAATCTTTCAGAGTCAATTCAAAGAATCTGAAACTATTATTACGCCAGCAACAATAAAGGAAACACTGAGCGATTTTTTATTTGATTGATTATTCAAATGTAAGTTCAAATACCCTTAAAACAAATAATAGTTAAATAATCAGAATGTTATCAACATTATTAAAAAAGTTAAAATGAGTAAAATTGCATTAATTTATAACAGAAAAATATAAAAATTAATAATATAATAAAAAATTATGAACTTTTCTTATTTTTTACTATTTTTTCAATAAGAATATCCTCTATTTAATTAATAATTTGACCTTTGTTCACTCTGAGAGTTTTAAATACAGTAAAAAAATATTCCCGCACTAAAGGTTCAAAAAATAACTCAGTGTTTCCTTTATTTTTGCTGGCATAATATTTAGACTCAAAGATATGACCATATTATGGAAAATAGTATAGCCAGATTTAATAAAAAAGAAGGGATTATCTTAAAGATTCTTGAAATTAGAAGAAAAACAAAAGATTAATGTATTAAAATACAAAACTTGGTAATTTTCAATCATAAATTTCACAAATTATTTTTGATAATCTTTGGGAATCTCTTCAAAAGCCGAAACTATCTGTCTGATCAATGACTGATCTGATTTGCTTGGCGAGCTTTTCGTCTTAAGCCTTGACACCTTCTCCGACAGTGTAGGTGTACACAGGAGACTTAGGATTTGTTTAGAAATCAAGAGTACCTTGGTAGCTAACAATTCTGCCATCTTCGTGCTCGATCTAAAGAGTGAATAGTGAGTCCTTATTGTTACTGCATCTGAACATGTTGCAATAGACTTCCCACTGGCTTCCGATTTGAGGGGCCTTCTGCAAGTAAATATGCTCAACAGGATCCTTGTCGTCTTTCTTAGCACCAGCGTTCATATCGATCTCCAAGAATGTACCACATTTTTCACACTTCTTCATACCATAATAGATTTTCCTATTGAAAAAGAAAGATTAGTTTCAAAGAAAAACCTAAGGATATTTGCTTACTATCCACATGGACACTTAACAACCAGATCAAGATCATTGCCGTCATGCCAGATGAGGGTGAACCACATGTTTCTAGATTGAAGATTACGAGATTTTAAGACATTATTCTTATCTTCGACTGTTTTTTTCCATTCCTTTACTTTTTTGTTGAAATTGTTGCGCATATCTCTGCTCAAGTAGCTCATCATTTCTTCTTTGATCTTGCCCATGTTGTCAGAAATGTAGGAGAGAATAGCTAAAATCTTGCACTTAATTCTCTATTCGCTTGGAGCAATTTTTTTGGAGGATCCGAAAAGAGAGGAACCTTATTTGTATTTGGACATGATTTTTTTGAGAGCAATCAAGTTGCGATTGAAAGTTTCATCGTTGTCTGTTATGGCACCGAGGACAAGTTGATCAACTATGGCACCTGCTTCACGTTCATCAGTAGAAGAGGTCATAGGCAATTATTGGATGTCAGCAATTTCAGCAGCGCTATTCAAGCGTGCTTTAAGTAGTTCGAAATTCTTATTGAGAGTGCCTATTAAAATATTAAAAAATTGATTAGAATGTTTGTTTAAATAAGTAAACTAGAAAAATCAAAAAAGAAAAAGGTAAATACTTATGACCATAGTCTTCTAAGAAGGATCGCTTCCACTGAAGTTGGTATTCAAGAATTCTTGCTCTGCTGCGATGAACTTATTTTTGAAATAGTCCACAATGAAACTCTTCTGTCCTGAGTTAAATTCAATGTCCTTCAAATCATTTGCTCCATAGATGTTTTTCTGTTGTGAAAATAGCATAAATTATAAGAATACTCATTCAATGATAACTAGTGTGGGCTTACGAAGGCATCGAGAAGCTAATCTTGATCGAAGTAGGCAATGTTTCTGAATTTGTCGTAGAACAGCTCAGTGATACCTCTGACGGACTTCTCAAGGACTTGCAT
>Ga0302271_10000197_pt1 | contig 55535 bp, 37 predicted proteins | sample III_Bog_N1_1_FD_198767 | JGI IMG/M metagenome (GOLD analysis project Ga0302271, IMG submission 198767) | Peat permafrost microbial communities from Stordalen Mire near Abisko, Sweden - III_Bog_N1_1 | ecosystem: Environmental > Terrestrial > Soil > Wetlands > Peat | place: Sweden: Abisko...
CACCCCTGAAAGATAAGATGCACACTGACGATTTAATAATCTGAGACCAATATTATGTTTCCTTATTATTTCTCTCTCCTTCTCGGTTCTCTCCCTCGCAAATCTTTGATTTTCAATACTTTAGTGTGACTTACAAAAAAATTATTGCTATTTTCTGTTTTTTGTTGTAAATATATTTGCCAGACAAAATTAAGATTAAAATTATTTAGGGATCTTGACTCAATAAATGAAAATAAAAGATTATTTTGGAGCTTTTGAAAGCTCGTCATTTGGATTAGATTGATTGATTCTTTGTCAAAGAAGCAGAGAAATGATCAAATAAGATAATTTACTAATCTAACAATTGGCAATATGACTTTGGATAATTTAACAGTGTATTGTTTGTGTTGCCTGATATTATTTTCAACCTTTTTCTGAAAAAAGTTAAATAACCCTATTTTCTTGAAGAATATCTAAGAAAATGACTTTTCTTTAAGTTTTCACTGTAAACCAATCGAAGACAAAGACAATAAAATGTCTCTGATGCTAATCGAAATAGCATAAATAATTTAGTATTCTCGGGAAAAAAAATAAGAAATACAGAATATTTTTTATTCCCCCAATAATCACATGAATCTGAAGCTCAGATTAGATAAATATTCGTATTTTTATTTTTCATGTACTTGCTCATCGAAGTCCATAATCCGAACTAAAGCCAAAGGATATCTTCACTTTGATAAAAGAATTTACGACCAGGGCAAAGAGGAGAACGTAAGAAGCCAAGGGAAACCAAAAATGATGTTTTTGGAAAAAGTTAAAGGAAGGAGAAGAGAGTATTACTCTAAACGAAGAGAGATCTTCTTCCAAAAAATAAATAATGAGATTGAAAGAGAGGGGAGAAAAATATCTTGAGAGTATTTTATGCGTGACAGTTATTTTGTCAGTTTGAAAATTCGAAGATTTTGTGATTTGGTGAATCGAAACTGTCATCAGAAAGTGAAAACAATGAATAGATAAAGATAAAAATATGAGAATTTGAAGAAAATTGAAAATAATGCTAAATTTGTAGAAGGAAGGATAAAAAGCGGGAAGAGTGAAAAAGTTATTACATGCGTTGATTATTTCTCAAAGACAAGATTGAGAGAGAGAGTGGCTGAAAGTGAGGGAAATAAGGTAGGGGGGGTGGGGGTTTAGGAGAAGAGTAAGAAAAGAGAGTAGAAAAAAAATATCAAGGAAACTCTAGCTGAATAGAAAGCGGGAAGTGAGAAGAGAGAAAATTTAAATGGAAGGGAAAGTAATAAATTAAAAAAAAGGGAATTTATCCCCAAAACTTTCAAACTCCAATAAAAAGAGGCGGAGAAGAGAGTGAGCTAAAGAGAAGAAACTATCAAAGAAAGAATTAGAGAGAAATAGGCTTATTAGCCACTCTGAAACAATCTCTGATAACTGAAAAAAAAAAAAACTAACAACTCAACTCAGTTGTGATAATAAACTTATCTCAGAGCTTCTTTGCTTCTTTGATTAATTTCTAATAAATGTCTGGAACTGATTGCATGACTAACGGAACTAATAATAATAATAATATCAAATCGATGTCTAAAATAGACTTTGATGCAACTGCAAGTAAACGCAAGCGCTTTGACAGTGCTTCTACGACCTCTAGTTGCGGTGAAAACCAACCAACTGTAGACTCACGTTTTGAGGCAAGACTTGTGCCTGACATCTAGGTAAAAAAATCAATTCTCTCTGGATCTAGCAGCTCGATTCACTAAAACAATCTCCTCTAAGGTAGCTAAGCTGCTAGCAATAAATGTTCACTTTCTTTAGGTGCATCATCTCCTTGCACTGAAAAAACAGGCAGTGTTTTGACTACAGCTCAAACAGTCTATTCTATTTTTCTCTCCATTCAACAAGAGGAAAGAGACTAGTATGGTGGTAAAGTATATCGCTGTTTCCCTGAAGTTTAAATGACTCTTGAAGATGATCTGACAGTTGAATCTGTCATCAGAGAAATTCTTGAGAAACTCAACGTAAAATATTGCAGAGACCTAGCTATGCGCTCAAAATCATAGAAAAGTCCTTCTTTTGTGCTGGATTAATTCAAATAGGAATATTTCGAGTTGGCAGAGGCAAATAAATAGGGATCTCCTAAGGGATGCTCGTTCGACGGGAACTAGATCCTTCGTCTTGTTCATTGTAAAACTCGTCTAGCTCTTAAAGTACTCGATCCTGCAGCTTTTAATCATGTTCTCTTGAAATTGCTTAAAAAGCCAAATATTAAGAAACTCTTTGATTTCTCCGTCCATCCAATTCCAGAGTAAGATGATGATGTTAACTCTGTAGCAAGAGCAGCGTCGCATTACAAGGATTCGCTCATTTAAAGAGAAATGGACCCCGCTATTAACAATTCAAATTCTAATTCTCATATTTCCTAACCAGGACTTGGTCATTAATCTAGCAATTCCACGAATAATAATAATAAATCAGGCTCATTCTGTTCTAATAACCCCAAAGATCTAGTCAAACAAGAGCTAGTTCCATAGCCATAATCTGTTTGTTCTACTAAAAAACCTTCTTTCTGGGGAAGGTTTTTTAAATGTGGCGTGGTTTGCCAGTGAAGAATCAAAAACATCTATTTGTTATCTCTTCTAAATAATCTCCAGTAAGGCTCATCTACCTCAATACTTTTATAGCCAACTTTGTAGCTCCTTGATAATCCACAACAATCCTTATCAATCCAAGCTATTAGGCTATAAATACTCTTTTACTTTATTATTAAAAAATTACTTGAAAAACAACCCAAATATGAAGACCTTGCCGCACTAGTACTCTAAACACAAAATAAACATTTTTAGGCTTTTTTTAAACAATTCATATTGGGTTATTTCTATCTCATTCATACAACTATATTAAAATATATATCAATGCACATTGTACTTTATGTTATTATCATTTCCATTTTTTCATCCCACAAATTATTATAAATTTTGTTTCTCTTTTGTCTTCTAATTTCGCAAAAAGAAGATAATAAATATCACATACATTATAAACTGCTCATTAATCTGCTTAGGCACATATATGACATGAGATTAATCAAATAATTTAACTTGAGAGTGCTTTTTTAGATTGTTGTTTTGAGGGATCAGAATAAAAGAAAGTGAAAATGGAGAGAGAAAATATAATTACCTTGAAAAAGTGAAATCAGAGAGCTTCCTTGAAAGTCCTCCCCTATGAGGAATCATAAATTCTTATACGTCACTGAGAATAGCGTATTATTGCTGAAGCTTCTTTGTACTATTATCATTATTAATAAAAAAAATTGTTCCTTTCTCCCCCTTCGCCTTCCCCTGGGTTGAAACAATCAATCTATCTATCACACTTCTTATGGCGTAATATAGCATAATACATAGAATGGATTTTAAAAAATTCAAATATTGCTTTACACAGTTGTTTTTAATACTTGAATTTGTATTTTTCAAGCTTTAAAATAGATAATCATTTTAATTATCTCAAATTACGAAATCATCAGGCAGGTTTATTCAACAATTTGACAAAATAGAGCAGATAATATGAAAACTCTACAGCTTATTTTTTAGTTTTGAATTGTAAAAAGGATTTAATAAAGCAGACTTTTTGTTTAAAATTCAAAAACTAATTGATTTAAAAATTAGTGTTCTCAAAAATTAATCAGTGTAACTGCTATGTTGTTGTTTGGTTGTTGCTTTTTTTTCATCTTGTTCAAGTAAAACTCTAGTAAAAATTATCTTTTCTTTTCTTGCTTTGATCTATCTCTTTCTCAGCCATATATTTTTAATAATCTCTCTACAGATATTAACTAATCCATCATATTCGGATTTTTCAAATTTGTTTTTCTCAAAAAGATCAGCGAAAGGAAGGGAATTCACTTGAATAAAAAAAGAGCCTGCAAGATGATAACATGAATTTCTAAGAAATTTCTTCTAATTATCTAGAAATGTTTAATTCCAAGTTGTAAAGTAAGCTCGTATTATTTATCAATTACTTAAACAATTGACATTAGGCTTCTGGAAAAAACCACAAATCCCTTTGTTTGAATTAGATAAAGGAAGAATAATAAAATTATCAGAGAATAAAATCAAAGGCTAACATCAGAGAGGATGAATTTCACAAGAATAATTGTGCTAATTTCTAATTAACAGATGCTCCAGAGAATAACAATTTCTTAATTCATATTAGAGCATTGATTAATAGTTTTGGGTATCAATTTTCAACAATCCCCCAATTTTTTATTCGTAATATCATCACTTTTACCTTAAAGGAAAGTGTTCTAGAATCTATGTTAAAGTATGAAATTTGACATAAAGAGTAATACAAACTATCAAAAGACAATAGTGTTATGGTAGCAAGAAAAGACATTTGCTGGTAAAAGGACTATTCTAAATGCATTTCCTTTCTTGTTAATAACAATTGCTTCCATTATTTTTGATGGAAATGTAAAATAGGAAAAAATTAATGTTAATTTCAAAGAAAATCAAAGAATATATCTCAAACAAGTAAACTTTCACGAACAATAAAAGAACTAAATTTTTTTTCAAATAGTTCCAGACACCTTTTTCCTTCTCTTTTCATTCATCGAGCAGGCACAAAAGTGCAACTCCTCTTCTGATCCAATGCTCATGGTCAACTTCAGTTTTGAGATCCATGTACATGACGAAGTTCGTGGAGTGACCAGTTGTACTAAGATTACCTCTTCTTGTGCTTGTCTTGTAGAGTGGACATTTATAGGTGTTTTTAGGAATGTACTGATCTGTTTTCACTGGTTCCAGCCATATCACTGGCATTTCAACGAATAGATGTTTGGGTGTTGATTCTTGCAGGATAGCCTTCTTCACATTCCAACCGCATCCTTCAATGTATAATCCATGAATGTTTACACCTGAGAAATACCATTGAAATTAATAAGTTGATTATTTATACTCAAGAAAGGCATGATTTATCAAGATAGCCTTGAAGAAAATTGCCAATTATGTCTCATGTTTAATAATATTTACCAATGGAAGGAGTTTCAGTGACTTGTTCATGCATGATAGTCCTCAATTCTGTCTTGAAAGTGAGTGTATCGATAGCGATTTGAGTTTTTCTAGCATAAGTTTGAAGCGCTGAAGTCATGAAACCTATTTGAAAAATAATAAAAAAAATAAATTAATAATGAAAATAAAATGAAAGACAAAATAAATCTGAAATCAAGCAAATATTTTCATATTTTTGTTTGTATACCTTATGGGAAGAACATAGCTGATACCCAATAAGATGAGACAGTTCCTTATTTGACCCAAAGTCTGAAGAACTCGACTCTTTAAGCGAGATCAGTTACCCATGATCCTAGAGGCTTAAGTGATGGATATGCAACTTTTTCCCAATTTTCAGGAACTCTCTTGAGGATGAAAGAATCAAACATTTTCTCCAGAACAATAGACATCACGACTAGACCCTTGATAGCTTTCTTTAAGTCGTTTAGAGTCTTTTTAATTGTGGAGATGAGCCTGTTGAATTAACTGACTTCCTAGAATCTAAAGACTTCAAGAGAATTAGGATTATCTTATTTGGTTTATTCCAGAAGTTCAGGCATTTCTTGGAGGATCTTCTCAGCTAATTTAAAGACAATATCGTCTGGAGTTTCACCGGAGGCACTTTTACCAGATGCTCTTGGTTATCCTAGAAGCAAAGTATCGAAGAATTCTTTAACAGTTTTTTATTCAAAAGTGATTGAAGCATTCGCATGCAGACCAAATACTTCTGGTTCATCTTCGTTAGGTAATGCTTCAACTTATGCACGGACACTAGCGAGTTAGAGATCGAGTGGAGAATGGTAGATTCCTGATGAGGAAAAGTCAAATTTTTCACCCATAATTTTTGGATTGAAATATTTTCTTAGCAATGCAGTAATCAATCGGACATCCTTGTCATCTGTGACTCTACCACCGTAGTTGATCTCAGCAATGAGGTAGTTAAGAGTCGCCCAAGGAATCTCAGGTTGCTCGTTTAAGTAGATCTTAAGAAGTATTTCAAATAATATAGACAAAATATTTTAAGAAAAACAACATAATTTCTTCTAAAATAAGCTTAATTAATTAATTTACCATAAGCTACTTCATGCATGTTTCGAAATCAGAGTTCATCCATTCATAGGGGATGTTCCATCCAATGGCTCCGAATTTTCTTCTTTCGAGAATAACAGCATGGAAGAAACCAAGAGAAAATAGCAACTTCTAATATTCAACTTTCTTAGTACAGCCATTTTCATAATCCTTATCATCGACTTCATTGTATGTTCTTCCTAGATTCGCTTTAAGACCTTTAGGAGGCTCGTTTGTGAGCTTAATACCGCTCTGAGATAAATACAAATACACATTAATTATTCAAATTGTTTTACAAAAATAAATCTGTTTATTTTGATTACCTGCAAAACAGGCACAGGGAATTTCGTACTGGGCATCGATGTTAGCCATAATCTATACTCTGGATGCGTATCTGCTTCTACTTGCATTTCTTAAATGCGCTCCAGTTCTGTCATCCAAGAAATAGCTAAATGACAGTTCTACAAACATACCCAATCTCCATTTCTTCTTCCTGTTTTGATCATTTCTTTGGCAATATTTCCTTGACCTTGTCCAAGTGAAAGACTCTTTAGTCTCTAATCGAAATCTTTTTCCTTAGCTAACTGGTACAAGTACGCAATAGGGTCAGCACCAGGAGACAATACGAAAATAATTGGAGTTATGCTTGTAGAATCATTGTATGATCCTTTTAAGTCAAAAACAGGTGATTTTGTGAATAACTCTCCAAGTGTTTCATTCACGTAGTTTCTCACAAGCACAATCAATTTCTCTTCTTTGAGCTGTTTGAGCAGGAGAAGCTTTGAGAAATGATCTATTCCAGATACTTTATCAGGCAGCTTGCATTTCTGTTAGAAGAAAAATAAGATAAAACATTTAAATTAAATAACTAATTTTAAAATAAGTTTGTTAATTCCCATAAAACTAACATTAATTTACCCATGGATCTTGAGCTTCAATTATTTCCTTCCATAGATTATCATCATCTGAGTCATGAATCGAAGGGGTGATTCCTTTGTAGTTTTGTGCAAGATCATTAAGTGCAGTTAATAGCAAATACGACTTGACGTTCAGATATGAAGGCATCTTTTCTTCATCAATCTACGGATCTTGTGTAGGACCTCTTATGAAGAAGCTCCAGTCTCTCGCTGTGATAGCTTTCGACTCAATGTTTATGGAAGTCGCAATGAGATATGAGAAAAGTAGCTTATCTTTTTCAAAAAGTCCTCGACAAATATTAATAAAGAACGATTTGGTAACGTCATCGATCAGTGCCCTTAATCTTTCTTTTAACTCAGGAGGATTATCTGCTTTTGAAAGACGCAGCTTGAAGATTCTAATAAAGAATTCTAAGGAATATTAGTACATTGGATCGATTGTAGCTAACCCAGCTATCACAAAGTATAACACTGAACCTCTTTTGGCAACTGGACGATAGAGCTCACGAGTGGAATTAATCTCAATTTATGTCTTGCGGGATTGCTCAATACGCTAGTTGACTGTGTTAGATGTGAATTTAGATTAATCTAAAGTGTTAATTAATTCTTCGTCTTCTAAGATTTTGTTTTAAGCTTAGGCTTCACTGATCAATTTCAGGATCTTTTCAGAAACAAAACAAAAATTATTAACAAATTAGAAATCAATTTTAGAATTATGATTTGTTTACTCTGTCTTCAAGCTCTTGAAGTTATCTCTTATCTTATGAGACTTGCAGAATCAAGGAGACTCTTTTTTCTTCTAATTCAACTCTCTCATGTCTGACGACTTCTACGAGAAGTTGATCTTCTAGACCTTGTGGTGTGACTGTGAAGTTAATAATTGTAGTTTTAATGCAAATTTCTGGGATATAATGAGGATTAGGCAGCTTAGTAGTCATGTAGAATTTGAAATCATGATTATATGGAACATCTTGATCACCAAGTCTGATCATTTGTTGTGCTCCTTTCTTGTAGATCTATTTCAGTAAAATAGGTTCTAACGCTGGATCGAGATCTTCTTCAATATTCTCTAAAAGAACTGGTTATCCAAATCTAATAGCATTTTCTAATGTTTTAAGGAAATTAGGCTCCGTAAGCTTAGTAGTCTAAAGATTATTATCAGCACCAAGGTTCTTAATCCATTTGTTAGCTTGCCCTTAGGGATCAATTACAAGAGGCCATCTACGAGAATTAAATATGAAAATACCATTTTCAGTAGATAAATCATCAGCTGGTAGGCCATGTTCTTGCCATTCTCTAATTTACACTTCTTCTGCGAGAATTCTTGATAAATTGAAGTCACCTGCTACAGGGATTTCTTATTTTTAACATTCCTTTACCCAATCCCTCATCATTTCCTTTCTGTAACTGAAAATGAATGGACCTAAGTATGCAATACTTGCAGCTGAAATGAGCATATTTCCAGTGATATTTTTGAAATCATCTTTCAATTGTGCTTCAGATACTTTCCATCGTTCGGCTTCACCTGCTAGACCGCTGACTAATTTTTCGGCTCTAGATAATTGCAATTCTGCTGTATTCTTTTGCATTTTCAATACTTCTGCTTTTTTAACGGACATTTCGAATTTCTTCTCTAAATCCTGTACCATATCTTAAATCTCACGTAAAGCAGTTTCCTTCTCGTACAATTGAGCCTCTACTATCTAACAAAAAGATAATATTTTGGTTATTAAATTGAAAAATTTTATATACTTGGTGTAAATGACCATTTTCATGAAAAAATAATTACTTTAAGTTTCGTTTCTGCTTCTTTAAGTGCAATTTCTTTAGGTCCTACAATCTTCTTAACCTTTGCGAACTTCTCAATAGCTAGAACCCAAATGAGCAACGATGTTGCAGCAAGAGATACACTTAAGACATTCTCCTTCGTGAATTTAGGATCACTCAAATAAACCTATCTAAGTTTCTACCATTTTTTATCAGTGACTGTTTCCGGCACAAATTCAACTAAAGATTCAAGGAAATTCATTCTTCCAAGTAGTTTTTTCGCTGAATCCCATTCTTCTTTCTCACCGAAAAGCAAACACACTGCGTTCATAACAATACCGACCATCGCAGGAGGAGCTTTAAACGATTTCATTTCGTCAATCATATTCTTTTAAATCTTCTTAACTGCATTGTTAGCTTGTTCGAGAATTGGCAATGCTTCATCTAAATCCTTCTAGCAAGACTGTCTTTGAGAATTAACATCATCTCGAATAATCGAAGCTGCATCTGTTTCAGTTTTGCATTTTTCGGCCTCCACTGCTGCTACACTTTTCTTCCCTTCTATTTCCTTCACTAAGATCGCATTTTCCTTAGCACTTTTTTCCAGTTCAGGCTGGAAAGCAATAATCTTTGTTTACAGATTCGCAACTTCCCTGTTTGCTTCAGCAAGTGTCTGCAGTCCTACAGTATATTTCTAAATTTTCAGCGGCAGAATATTCTACTAAACTTTCATCATGTCAATGTATAATTTCAGCAGCTCCAAATATGATGTTGGAGTCACATAATTGTGTCTCCTGAGCAGCTCAAAGAAATCAACTGTCTTAATCTACACGGATCTGTGGATTTCTACAGAAATCGCAGAGAGTTTTTCTACAAATTCTTATATTCCAAGTCTCTCTTAAGCGCTGTATTCTTTCACTGCAACGGAATAAAGTGCATCTTCTGGCCATTTATCATACCAATCTATACCGCAGCAGTTAATAATCGAAGGGAATTATCGACATCTATCTCTGAGTTTTGACCCAACTGGAGAGAAAGTCAACACAATATGGAGATTCTCTCGAACTAGCTAGACAAACAATTTTAACATTTTATCTCTCGTTTCTTCAACTTTCGCTTCCTTTGCGATAGGTCTCATTTCCCCAATGATTTCTTCTAAGTCTTCAACTTGCCATAGATTTGGTACTTCTCCGGTATTCAGAATATTATTGATATCTTCTAAGAATGACTCCATGACGATTTATGTATCACTGAATAAAAACACCTAAGGCGTGTTCTTTGCTCCTGCGTTTTTCAACAGTTTCTTTAAATCATCCTTCCACTATGGATCTTTGTAACTTTTAGTAATCTCAATCGAGAAGCATTCATATTAGCAGATAAACGTTGCCATTCTCGTGAGACTCTATCTTCCAGAACCACCAACACCGATCATGAGAGAATTTCCTCTAGGTTATCTTAACACTCTGCAAGCTCTAGACAAATGCATGATTGCATCTTAGAAAAACACTAAATTCATCTGTTTCTGTTAGCTATTGTAATGACCAAGATACTCGTTGAACTGAGAGAGAAATCAAAACAAAAAATAATTAATTTAACCAATCATAGAATAAGAACTTACTTTATTTGAGAGTCTCTCTGGTTCATCGATTTTGATATAGAACTTCTAATTGTTCGCATAATCACCAAAAAGTAAGCTCGACAATAGCGGTTTGTCCCATTGAAGTTCAAATTAATCTTTCAATGGTGTGACAAGATATTCTAAGTAATTGCTCTTATCAGTATCATCAACAAGACGATCTGCGAAAACTCTCTAGCATTCGTGTGCCCACAGAGAAAGCAGCATTTCCTTATCGGGGCAGTTGTCATAGCGGATTTAGAGGATTCCTTAGAAAACTTTAGAAATATCTCTTAAATTGAATGTGTAATGGGATTTCTTAGGAGTTGGTAGGAATTTCTCTTTGAGACGAAGATACATATCGACAGTTGTTTTTACGATCGAAGGTGCAAGTTTATCGAGACCTTTATGTGGGGAATCTGCTAAGAAACCCTTTAGAATGTGCATGAAGATTGTTTCCATTGATCTTTAACTTAATTCAGGTGCCCACAGCATATTGAAGTGCCTGTATTTGTTTAAAGAAATATTGTTAAAAAATGCTCAAATATTAGGTAAAAGTTTATTCTTCTCTTTTTTCATACCTGAACAGTCTAGGTGTAACTGGATTACGTCCACCATCAGGGGGTCCGCATGCTGCAACAAAATTGCAATCTTTGATGTTCATGAAGATCAGCTTTTTCAGATCATAGAATCCACCTTGATCGATGATTTATCTGAAGAGTTCATTTGGAGGTTGTGCACCATATGATTCCAGTGCTGGCATGTTAATATCATCGATGAACACAATCATTTTTCTTCCTGCAGGAGGTCCTAGCAGATCCTTTTTCTTTCTCTAGAATTTATCCTTATCCATGAAGAGATCTTGGAGATTTTAAGATTTTGTCTAAGCTGAGAAGTTCAGAACGGAATAGACGAAATTATCTGGAGATAATGCACCCATGAACTATTGAATTATAACCGATTTTCCTGTACCTGTTTCTCCGGAAAGCAGAACATTTTTACCGTTTTTCAGGAGTTTACTGAGAAGATTATTGAATTTCACTGTGTCTGCAGTTGGAACTAAGATATTGAAGAATGGAATATCTAAACTAAATTTGAATTCAGTGATTAGTTCAGTCCAGGGTCGGAACTCTTTTTTCTCGAAATTCAAATAATAATCGAAGACTTCTCCGTCAAAAGGGAATCCCGTTAAGATCTTGAGAATCTTACCCTTCATTATTTAGGAGAACTTCTGTCTGCTGGAATCATGAAGGTTACCACCCGCTGACCAGATGAATGCAAAAATGAAGATCATGGAACATAGCTATTCAGCTTCATTTGGGGTTATTTTATCGAAATTATATGTTTCACAGCATTCAGCATAGCAAATCTCAATGAAATTCAAGCAAGAAGCCACGAGATTGTTGTCAACTGTAGGGATAATTTCTTTGCATTCTCCACGAAGGAATTTAAAGTTATCTTTGAAAAATGAGCGAACTTTTTCGACAAGAGCTGTGGCGTAAACTGGTGGTTTGGCGTCAGATTTTGCCCCATCTTTATTGAGAGATTCTCTAAACCTGATCGACCATGTATCGACAATAGGCTCCCATCCTAAATGCACTGGTTCCATGTAGACCTAAGATAGAAAAATATTTTATTTTTTTTTTGACAATTTTTGGTGAATATTTTACCATTCCGCATCTGGATACTGTAGCAGGTGATGCGACAGCTAGATCTTGCACTTCGAACATCATTGTAAACGTTGCAGGCAATTTGATTCTTTAACCGTTATTCAAGCAGAGCATTTTATTATCATCAAGAACTGTATTCATGTTTTCAATCCAAAGTGCATCGACAGGTCCATCAAAGACAATCCATTTCTTGAGGTCAGTAGATTCAGTGACATTATCTCTGATGATCTTAGCAGCGATGCCGTCAGTCCACTCGTTTGTCATAATATTTGTATACCCAAATAATTCGTTCATCGTAACAGATTTGGGATTCAAAGTCTCTAATTTAACTTGTTTATGATAATAATCAGTGGAACCTTCCTTTTCTAGCTAATGCATGGCCCTTGCTAATGTGTGAATGTTCGTTGACTTGCCTGTTCCAGTAATTCCAACAACCATGACACCATGTCTGACCATGATTGTCTCCATGAGCTAAATGATTTTGGTTATGAATTTAGGTGGTTTCATGTAGTTTTAGACAAACAATTGGTTTTCGATTGCTTTCTGAAGATTGCCGTAGTCAATGTAAGGGATGTCAACACCTGGGAATAGATCCGATATGATGCTCATGAAGAGAGGAAGATCGTGTTCTAAGAATTTAGGCACATTGGAATCACGCATGGCTCTAATCAAGACAATATCTTCTTGTAACGATGCTTCTTTTCGTCTTAACGCACCAGCCATGACGAGAACTGATTTGACTGCTCTCATACCAAAATCATAATGGTCTTGCTTACTCAATTGCTCTGAAGATAACTTGTAGAGATTAACCATTTTTCTTGCGAGAATCGATGCAGTTGAAAAACCTTCTGAGAAAAGAATGATTTCTGCAATAAGTCTATAATCTACAGATAAAATAAGTAGGTTTTTAAAAGGGAAATTAAAGATATAAATTGCTGCTAATCTTACCAGGAATCATCATTGCCACTGGTCTAAAAAGGGCTTTGAGATTATCAGGGAGTTCGGTTCTTCCAGCGTATCCTGGATTCATTGTGATGAAGACACCGAAACTGTGATCAAGAGGGATATTTCTGCCTTCAAACTCAAAATTATCGACGTTTTTTCTGATTGCAACCTAAATTGTCAGAATCTATTGCGCAATAACGGAAAGCACTTCAATATCAATACGATTGAACTCATCGAAGCATGACCAAGCACCACTCTATGATAATCCACTGAAGAATCTACCCATTGTCTATGAAAAAAATTAAAATTAAAATGGATAAACTGATGAGAAAAAAAAACGAATTTACCTTGAAATCCAAACCATCAGAGCAATTGAAGACAACGCACTAAACAGCAAGTGCTTTAGCTAGATCTTTAGTAGTTTCTGTCTTTCCTGTACCAGCAGGTCCAGCTGGAGCTCCACCATATGATAGATATTTAGCACTGGTGAGTGTAATGTAACATTTATCAGTCAGAGGTGTAATAACCAATCTAGGTCCATTACCAAGATACTCAAATCGATATTTGAATCTCGTGTTAGTTTATCTGACAAAGCAGTTGTCTTCTTCAGTTTCCCAGTAATACCTCAGCTGCTTGCTCCACTCGAAATCGTTTAACTAGTTGACATTCAAATCTGTCATTGTCTAAACTACATCTCTAGCATGCACATCGAGCACAATCAACGCACCCATCATAGTTCTTTCTAGAATATTCAGCTAACCACGTACTGTTGCTACCATTCTGTCGATTAAGCTCTTCATGAACTCATTGTATTCTTTTAGACTTGTAGCTTTTCCTTTTGACATGTTATCAATAGCATTTGTGCATCCTTCTGTCCATTTAATCTAATCAACTGTCAAAACTGGCTGAGCTGGATATCTAAACAGCCATTCTCTTCTTTCAAGTCCATTTTCTGGATATTCCAGTAACGCTTTCTTAGTAATATTATGGAGTGTTTTTACCATCATTTCTTAAATCCTAAATAGCCAATGCTCCACTGCACCTTCAGCGAATACACTAGCGAAGAATAGTACTTTTTCAGGCATGATTTCAGGTTCTGCAGATTGCATACCAACGATTTCTTTCGACTCATCTTCTTCCGTGAAGGTAATACGATTAATATTGTCAAAGCATTTTCTCAAATGACCTTGAACTGCATGAGGATTTCTAGTTTGAGAGAGAATTTCAAGTAACTCATCGTTTGAAAGGAAATAAAAACGTGGAAACGCTGCGCGCTTTGTTTCCAAGTAGTTTTCTAAACATTTCTGAATATCTTCTAACATTTTATTGTACATCTAGAATTTTTTGAGGAGATCTTCATTTCCGCAGCACTTTCAAATTTAGAAAAAAAAGCATAATTAGATGCTAAAAGATCACTTCAATGTCATTAAAAATACCACGAAAATAAGACTAAATTTGTTAATTTTATTTTTTAAATTCTCTTACTTCTTAGACAAGTGGTCGCTTATTTGTTTTGAGCATAATTTCCTTCCAGAACTTATCAACTTGCATGAATTTAGTTGTTTCCTGAGGAAGTTATTTCTGGATGTCTTCTGCTGAGAAAATGTTCTCCAAATACATCCATTATCGCTGGCAATACAGCCACTCGTCGATGATATCCGAAATCAAAACAAGTTTTTTCTCCCATTCTTCTACGACAGGTCTGATTTCGGTGACGAATTTCGTGCCAAGCATTGTTTAAACTTTGAGCTAATGATCATCCAACGCAGCAATGATGTCTTCTACCGTTCCAAGAATGAACTTATCCTTGTAGTCACGATATGAACTCACAATAAAATTCAGTTCTTGCCATTTTTTCTTGATTTCATCAACTTGCCTCTCGATACCTGCCTCACCACTAGCTCTTCCTGAAATTTCTTCCATTTCTTCAATTTTTTCTGCTGCATTAGATTGGATCAGCTCTGATAGAGTAAACTATTATCCAGGAGAGATATTCAACTGCAAGATATCAAATATTTTCTTCCAATGACGAACTTAAAGATCCTTATTGCCCAGTGCAACAATTATTGGCATGTTCGCTTCAAAACTCTTGTATCTAGCATAAATTAGGAAAATAAAAATAAAACAAAGTATTCAAGAAGAAATTTGATTTCTTTTTCCAACAAAAACCTTATTTCTTGTGGTTTGTTTACCTTAGCTCATACACATCAAGGACTCTATCCTTTTCTTCTGAAGATAAATTATGTATGTTCATTTTCAGTTTTCCGATACCTTATTTGAATTTCTTCATATCTTTTTCAACAATTTCACTATCCAGTTAACTGAACGCACCAGTGAGCCAATCTGAGGAATTCTTCTAGAACTCATCGAAGTGTGTCCACAACATTAGTCTGTCATTATACTTAGCTTCAAGATCCTTAAGATCCTTCGTTTCTTGCTAGCTGATTTACATAAGTGCTGCGTTTTAAATTAGTGTTTTATTTCTCCCTTAAAGCCCACTAAGTTCAGCTCCACCTTTAGCTTGATTTCCTTCGATTTATATTTTAATCTATCCCAAGAGACTTAGCGCTTAGTTAGCAGGTGTCTCTTCAGTGCATAAAGTAGGTTAATTCACTGAAAGTGCAGTTTATTTAATATCCTTTGTAAGTCTTGCAACTTCTACTTCGAATTTTTAGATCATATCAGTCTTTTTCTATTTAATCTCATCTTCCGCATCGATCATCGCTTATTGAATTTTCAAATATTACTCTTGAATTTCTTCGAGTGCTACGGCATCTTACGGATCGACTGAAAAATTAGTGAACTTTTACTTGAGTTCGAAATGCATTTCCTCAATTTCAATTTTCTTCTTCTCAAGTTTCGAATCCTTCATTGCTTCTCTGATCTCGTTGAAGTACATAATGTAATTAGCATATTCCTTCAGAGTCGTAGGTGGCTTAGATAGATTATTGTTGAATTAATGTAATTATCTAAATGTCGAATCAGCTTTTTTCTTCATGAGTTCTATTAGATATTCTTTGATTAATTCCAATTATTCCTTGACAAAGGGGTCAAGTCTTTGCTTAATCTTAGACCCTTGAACTTGAATCACTCCTTGGACAACGTCTTTGATGTAATTAGAGATATCCAGTTACCATCTGTTTAATTCAGTAATTCGTTATTTGATGGTTTCTAGTTTTTGTTCTTCTGCTCTGAATCCTTCAAAGTTCCACTCAGATCTGAAATTATGAATTGGACGGCATTTTTCATATTTTTCATCAACGAACTTCTAAGCACTATCGAAATCAGTTTGGATCTTCTAAACAACTTCATCCTTCACTTTTTCGAATTCAATAGAATCGAAAATGATCTGTGCAACATCGCAGACGGTATCTACATTCAGATTCTTGATGTAGGATTCAAAGTGGAAAATGACTCTCATAGAATTTGACTTCATTGTTGTGACCATATCCTCCAACAAGCTCACCAATGAATCAGTGACTTCCTTCTCATCAGGAGCGAAACTCATCTTGGATTCATCGAACTAAGAAAAAAGAAATAACAAAATCGCTGTGTTTTACAGTCATTTTTAATTTAATAATAAAACCATTTTACAATGACAGACGATCCAAAGAGCCCTTGCTTTCTTTCCTTCTTCATCTCTTCTAGCAACGTATGCATGGAGAGCTAGTTTGTCATGACGAGAGTCTCAACACTCAAATAATCTACAAGTCTAATGAAATTTCGAAGCTTTTCTCTGTCTTTTATAGCTCTCTCTAACAAATAAGCTCTTTCTTTAGCTTCCAATGCTATCTCATATCTAGGTTTCGATTTCACTTGTTATCCAAATCTAGCTTCTTCCATTTCTGCTTAGTCTTTTATCTTCGTCCTTTGATCTACTTCCTTGCACACAACTTCAACTAAGGTAGTAACTTTTTCTACAATTCCTTCATAATTTCGCTATGCTTCCTACCTAGCTTTCTTCTAATCAGCTTTGAACTCCTCTTGATCCCAAATCTTCAAGAAAAAACATCAAAAGATTAGTAAGAAGGGTAACAATTGTTAAAAACTAAATTGATTTACTTTGCTTTGTGCTATTGAAGGCGAGACAGTTTTGGTGTTTTAAATATCATACATGTGCTAGTTGATTGTCATTAGATGCTAGGCAAATGCAGGCTTTGCAATGAATGTATCATGGATGAGTCTCTTGCGGGTCTTGCAGAAGATTCTATAATGCACATTAGCCTTCCAGATATTGAATATTTTGGTAATTGCATAATTCTTGAAGAATTGAATATTCGTGATGATATTGAACATCGTAGATTCGTGCATCCAATCAGAAAGAGAAATCACTTCTGTGCTGGTGTCACTGTTCCCGAGAGCTATCAGAAAGGGCAAAATCAAAATAAGATTTTTTACAAAAAACTGCCTTAATGGAAATATTAAAATTTACCTTTTTTGCCTTTGAGAGTGAAAACGTGAACAATACCATGAGCAGAAATTGTGTAGTATTCATCTAATGTGAGTTCTTTTTAGTTTTCACTGACAGTGTTGACTTTTAAATCATAGGGTCTAAACACCTCGACAGGATGAGAGTCATCTTTCACACAGTTTATGAACTTGATCGGTGTGGTATTCCCGTACTAGAAACAAACGAAAAAAATGTTAAAAATTCAGAGAAGATTATCAAAATAAACGATATTTGAGAAAAACCAACAATGAATAATAATAATGTACCTTTGCGAAGAAGGAGATAGCTTATTCTCCTGTGACTATTTTCGCTTATTCTGCAGCAACATACGCATCAACAAAAAGTGCATTTTGAATTTTATTCACTGGCTTCTTCATGGCTTCATTAAAGAGATTATGAACAATCTAAGTGTATGTCTCTCCACTTTCTTAACCATCACCTTCCTATTAATCGTAGTATTACTCATCATCCTCAAAGAATTACTAATCTTCTCCTTCAAATTGTTCATTTTCCATTCCTAATTAACCTTGTTTTTCTGCTGAAAAGAAAGGAATTATTTCATTTCATTTTTGAGTTAGAAAATTTATTATAATAATTACCTGATATTTTGCTTTTGCTAGGAGATTTAGTATCTGTATGACGGCTTCGAGAGAGTGATAACCCTTTTTTATCACTTTGCGCAGTGCGAGGGCCTGCAGGCTCACCATTTGCTCCCTTTGAAAACTCATTCAAGATTTCCTTGAAAAGTCCAGTTAACAAAAGAAAAATGTAAATAAAATATTTTTCTCCAAAACTTAAAAAATAGCAAAAACTTCTGTGAATCATGAGTTAAAAGATAACATTGATGTTTAAACTAAAATGAATCAATAAAAGTGAAGTCTCAAGACATAATCAAAAGGAAGAGTATCTTTGTTTTTGTAAATCATGGTTGAAAAATCTCTAAAGAAAATTCTTCAAAATTTCAAACTAAATCTCATTGAAACCTCCAAATAACCATTGAAAGAATGAGAAAAATTTAAAAGAAATTTCAATTATCTGTGATTCCCTCAAGAAATAATCCAAAAACAGTTGTTGAACGTTAATAGTTTACCTCTGGATTGAATTTATACAGTTTTGCATATGTTTCTTGATCCGTTTCTGAAACAGCTGTGAGAAAGAATCAAAAACAATTCATGGTCAGAGGAACGACTCTCTAAAATATTAGTTAATATCTCTTACATAGAATAAAGGGATTCTTTTTAATAGCCAATTGCTTTCTTTTTTCTTCTCTCCTCTTCAACAGCTCCTTGTACTAAATCAAACCATGAAAATCTCAAATTACTGTTGAAATGAATTTGAACTTTTAGCATACATCGATGTTATCGGAGCGGAAGTTGAGACGTTTGGCCATTTTTTTAACAAAAAAAGAATAAGGTTTCTTTTTGTTTCTATGTGGCTCTTGTTTGTCTTATTTTTCTTTTTATTTTCCTTCTTCTCTCTCAAGAATAAATCAATTTCAAAACAGCTTTCCCTCTCTCTCTCTGAATAGTCTATTCAAGTTAGAATGTTATACATTAGATCTCCTTTGAAATTCCCATTTAACTTTTGATTTTTCATTGTATTAATAATTCAATTATCTTTATTTTTTCCCCACAAGTTATATTTTTTTCTCACCTCACACTAAGGGATTCCATGTTGTTTAGAAGGAAATGAATGAGAAAAGGATATTGAAAGAGAACATTATTTATTCTTTTAAAATCATTTAATTGTTTAAATAAAAATGATTTGTCTTTCAAGATCAATAAAATAATAATCCCTTTTGGCACATAATGAAAACAAGTGAAATGCAGCTCAATCCTAATCAAACCAATACGAAATGATAAATAAAATAAAAACAAAAAATCTCCCCTTCCCCCTTTTTGTTTTCTTTCATAGCTGTACAAGACAAACCAAAAGCAAAGTTGAGTCTTGCTTCAAAGTATCTGATCTTTGGAGATAAAAAGTTAATTGAGAAGAAGATAGATGGCTTTTAGGTGAGGAAAGAATAAAAGATAAAGCATTGTGGTATTGCAGTGTATTTGGGAGAAAGGAAAATCCGTGAAAATAAGAGGGAATAAACTTTTGATTAAAAGAAAGAAAAGAGAGAGAGAAAGAAAATTTCAAAGATTTATACTGCAAAAATGGCTCTTAGAAACGCTGTATTCAAGATTGGCAATCAAATTTAGAAGTAGGAAGTTATAAAATGTTATTTACTTATTCACATACAGACTTCGACTTTGAATTTTACCTTTCTCTGGAGATATTAAAATCCTTAAAATGTTTACAATAATATGATTCTGTTTGAATTGATTCTGAAAATAGTCTTGCTGCAAGAAGAAGTCTGGCTTATCTGAACTAGATCGATGCCCAAGAAGCCTCTTCTCAATCTGCACTCCAGCAAAAAGAGAACGTTCTTTAGTAAGTGGCTTTGTTTATTTGTCTTATTGCCTAGAATCAGAAGAAAAAAGGATTTTATTTAATTAAATTGCATTTTATTTTCAGGAACCAAAGAGAACTATTGAATGTCGCAAATGTTGCAAGAAGCACCATCAGCGAAGAAGACAGACCTGAGTTCGACATCCTCAAGAAATTCTACTTCCAAGGTTCCAACGATGCTTACGTTAACCCTAGAGATGTTCTCCTTCAAATCGACCGAATTCAGGTGCTCAAGAACCTCAAGTAACACAGCCAATTCATAAATAGTAGAAATAGTTAGAAGGCTATTCTGCTTGTTTTCAGAAAGAAAAAAGATTTCCTTACTATTTTTGCTAAACTCATTTCTATTAGATTGGTTGAAGAGAATCAAGGAGACATCGACCCTGAACTTGTCAGAGTCGAAAGACTTAAAGCTAGAGTTCTCTTGGAAGAACCAGGTGCAGTTGAAGAATATGCTGCTTACATTGCAAACAGACCTTTCAACAAACCTTTCGAAAAATGGGGCAAAAATGAGGAATAGCTTAAATAACAAATCCTTGCTTGATAGAAAGACGAATGATGGTTTTTAGGAAGATAAATCGTCTGGAAATAGCAAAAATTACTAGTTGTTATTTTTCATACAGGAATTCTTTATCCTTCCCTAAAATGTATTTGTGCATGTGAGTATCTCCATGCATATTTATTCTATCATATAACAATACAACAGCAACGCCAATTTGTTAAATGAGCATAACTTATTTGATTTCTTTAGCAGATGAAACATTAAAAAATGATTGTGTCTTTTGAAAAGTTAATAAAAATGGTGAGGAAAAGAAGAAAATGAACAGAGGGGTTTCTTAAACCAAAAATGATTCTCAATTTTTAAACATTTCTAAATCGACTTTTAACAGAAGATAACATAAAAATATTAGGTTAGATTTACATCAACATAAAATAGACAACTTTAATGACTTGTTAGTTTTTGTTCATTTTTTCTTTTAATTTGAAAATCAGAGAGAATTATATCAATGTGAAGTCATTCAGTAATTTTTCTATTTTTTAGTCTATTCGCAATTTCTTGAGACCTTTTGAGTATTGCGAAGCAGATTTTTAAAATTGATACAAGGCTTTTCATTCTTGTATTTCTGAATTTTAATTTATGCTACGATTTGTGGTAGGCTAGTAGAGATTTTGTTAGTAAAAGGTTGTGATACAAATGGATTTAGTTTGAATCACTTTAATCCATCTAAATTTTAGTTTTTGCAATATTTTTTTCATTTAGATTAGCGTTAATGAGCATCACCTACCCTCTCGAAGCTTACCCATGAGAATCCTTCCATCAAATTTGTAAGCTATTTTTGATAGAAAAAAAGATTTTAGATAATAAATTGATGTGTTCTTTGTGGTTGTAGTTATTAGTTTTGATGGAAAATACTCCGATAATTCAGAGGATTTATCAAATCATTAAAAAATTCTATTAGAATATTACCTCATCTTCAATTTCCTCCTCTGAGTGCCCAGTGCGTTTAACTTCTTGCCAGAATTATAGCCATTCTTCTTCGGATATGTCTCCATTATTATCTAAATCTACAGCTCTGAATAGCGCTTCTGTGTTGACCTTTGCAAAGTTTGATTTCCTAATATCAACAAAAAAAGCAAATTATTTATTTAGAAAAACTATTGCAAGCAATTAAAGCATCTCTTTATTCTTTATTATGAACTTCTTTTCCTACAAAATTAGCAAACTAATCTGTAGTTTCAAATTGGAACTATGATTTCAAATCTTTTATTTTTCTTTTGCTGTTGTGAAGGGGACGATAACACTTCTCCTTTCTTAAATGAAACAGTTTCTTACCAGAATTTAATTGTCTCATCTTTATCGATGGTTCCTGAGCCATCTGTATCAATGCGCTTAAATACACTCATGATCTTATCCTCAAGAGGTTGGCTAAGCTTATTTTTATGGAAAAATTGTATGTAAGAATAAAGACGTCTAAGTTGAAACAATCAAAGATATTCCTTCAATTAAGTTATGCTAAATAAAATAAGAGATATTCATCATCATTTTGTTTGAAATCCTTACGTTCTTAGAGCTTTTAGGGCCCATTTTTCTATGAATATGTCTTGCGATTAGTTAATATTTTTTCTAGTTTTTAATTATCTTTTTTGTTCTGTGTGCTTTTTGTTTTATATGTTATTTTCTCAGTTCTTTTTTCTTTCAATTGATAATCTCTCTTGATTAAGCTTTCTTTTATTTTCAAGTTACAAGCGTTAGAGCTTTTTTAAATATTTTTGTAATCACTCTCGCATTTCCTTTGTAAGCTTTGATTAGCGAAACTCAAAAACCAAGAAATTAAAAAAGTTACTTTGGTGAAATTAATAATAATATCTGTATATTTTTCAAAAAAAGAGAATGTAAAACTATTCATTAGGATAACTGTCATTCTGCTAGCATTTATTCGTTTCAAAAATCCCTCTGGTTCATGTAGAAGTCATTATTCTTTGTTCCTTACTGTGAAAAATACGTTTTTTTATTCATATTTTTTTTAGCGAAAAATAAAAATTGCTACAAGTTTTACTTCGAATTTGATATGATTTTTACAGAAGACGTAAGACAATCAAACCAATATTTCAAAAATTCCCTCGTTTGAAATGGTTCTAGAAATTATTAGATTGATTACACATTAAATAATCATTTATTTTTTAATAATAATCTCATTGGATATTCCTAAAAAATGAGCATTTAGTGCGCCACAAACAAAAATACAATCTATTTGTTATCTCGAATTTGCTTAAAAAGGCAATTGCTTTCCTCAAGAGAATCCCAACCTTGCAAAATTATCAAATAAACTCACGGAGATTATCTTTAAATTAAAAGATCAAAATAATTGCAAATTAATTTGATTTATTTTTTGTGATAGTAGTTTTCTTTATTGATTGCTTTTGGGTAACAATTTCTCAGGGAATTATGAAGAACTATTAGTTTATGGATAATTGAATTTTAATAAATTTGAGTCAAATCAAATTTTAATGAATGGGTAATCTCACAATCAATCCTATGATGCTTTTAAGATTGCAATTAATGATGATATTATTCCTTTATTTTGGTTCTTTTAAAGTCACATTCTGTTAGTTTCTTATTATTGAAGTAAACATAATTTTGCAAGGAATTCAAATCCATACAAATAAATAATAATAAGTAAATTTTGTTAATAATAAATGTTATTTTCAAGCTGTGACTTCAGCTACAATTTTCTCTGCGATTAAAAGAGGCTAATCGAACGGAAGTTAATGGCCTGCTTTCTCGATCACGACAATTTATCCATTTATTGTTTCATTCTCTATTAAATTCTTACACCCCTTTGAATTCATCCAATCTTCATCTCCAAAATAAATTGTAAATGGTGTCTTCAACTTTTCTTCCTTTGCTGTGAGCGCTTCTTCCAAGGAGAACTTTGCCTAAGCTCCTGGGAGTGTAATAAGATCATGGATATGGTGATCTGTCGATTCAGGAAGTTTCATGATATTCTTCAAGAATCCTTTCCATTTTTTAGCTTCCTTTTCATCTGTAATTTTAAGTCTCATTTTAATAGCTTTTCCAATAAAATAATCCCCAGGAATAAACCATTTTTTGAGTAGCATCGCAGGAGTTGGTTTGGATTTGACTTAGCAAAATGCAAATCGAAACAAAAGAGATCTAAAGAACGGCTGTTTCTTGATAAATGCTTTCTAGTTTTCTTCCTTTGATAGATCATGTTCTGGGTCGATTTTCGTTGAAGCCATTGGGGAAAGTAAAAAAACTTTTTAAACTCTATCTGGCTGATTCATTGCAAGCATTGTGCCAATATATCCACCAAATGAATGTCCAGCTAGTGTAAATTTCTTGATTCCCATAGCATCTAGCCAAGCAACGACCGATTCCACAAAGAAATCCACTACAGCTTAAGGAGAGTGATCTACGTTAAACTGCTGTCTATCTGACAACCCCATTCCGATAAAGTCAATCGCGTAGACTCTAAATTACTTCGCTAGGGTGCTGAACATGCTAAAGAAATTCAGCGCGCCACCAGCGTAACCGTGCAATAACACTAATGTTTCTTTATTGTTAGGATCTCCACAAGCATAAGTATGGATGAAAGTTTAAATACCACGTAGAGTAATAGGTACATTTTGAATTACCAATTCAGTACCGATCTTCATTTTCTCTTCCATAATTGATTACTCAAAAGCCCAAGCTTTTTTGTAGCTCTTTAACTCTGTGATATCGATTAATGCAGGTGTAATAGCAGCTTTGCTCATTTTGAGAGGGAATTGTTTGTAGATCTAATTATTTTTCTCTTTTTGATTGTTTTATGACTTTGATTTAAATAAAAAGTTTGTATTTTTTGTTGTTTTGTATTATTTATTATTTACTGAGTTTTTCTGTGGGCCAACTAAATTTAATCCCCGATTGAAAGAATAGATTCTCTCTAGCCACAGGACAATGGTTGATTTCTGATTGTAATCAAAATGAATTTTAAATGTAAAATTAAAAAATGTTTATCCTAGTTTTCTCAACAAGAAGATTAAACCATCAACTGTTTTGAAAGTTAGCACACAATAAGTTTCTCATTCGTTTGTTTATGGTTTTCTTTTTGCTTTCCCTAACTATTGGAGTTCTAAAGTATGAAGACAAAATAATAATCCTTCATTTTACAGCTTTTTTATGATGCACGTATGTAAGCTTGGAGAAATCATAATCCTTCTAGATTCCAAACAAATGTTTCTTTTTCTATTTCAGTCTCCGAAAACAAAAAAATTCTTTACCTTGAGTTAGATGATTTCTGGATTCTTTCGATTGTTTTTAATTTGTAAAAAAAGAATATATTTTCGAACTATTGTATCTTTCTACTTTAACTTCTTTGTTTCTTTTTTCATGTGAAGGAGATAGAATTAAAGAAATAGATTAAAATACAACATAACCATAATGTATCTTTCATCTTTGGACAAAAATATGTTTATTTTTAAGGTGATTCTCTACTGAATAGGAACAACTTTTTCAACAATTCTTTTATTGATTGTTTATTCAGATTATGTTGATAACACATGATGAAAATGGATAATATATTTTCCAAATACCTGCCTGAGAGCATAAAATATCAGAACGAATGCTAAAAATGAGAATAAACAGAAAGCTAAACATTAAAATGCTGAAGAAGTATGAAAAAAGCAGTTAGGATCTTAAACTTTCCCTAACTTTTTATGAAATAAGAATCTTTTTTTCCTTTTGCATGTTTATTTTTGTGATTTACAAAATGAGTAATATTAATAAACTGAGGGCTCATTTCAGATGGGAGATTTATCAAAACAGAGGAAGAGAGTCGCTAGTTTTTGCTGATTTTATTGTAATCACTTCTTATCTCATATTTCCTTTTGTTTCTAAAACCTCAAGGAGTTTATTTGTTTGTTATTGTAAATTGAGTTTTAATTATTTTCCAAACATTTAGTTAAGTAATTTGTGAATTGTTTGTTGCGATAAATAGATAAAATTGTCCGATTATTGAGCATTACTACAAAGGCACAAATAAAAAAAACAAACTGACAGATAAAACACTAATGTGAGAAGCATGGAAAACTAATGGATCGATGATTTTTGTTACGAAAATCTATCGGCTTTGTCAGTCTTCAAAAGTTTGATCTAACAACATACTAAGGCTTGGTAATGTTTTGGCTCTGTCTCAGTTGGGTTTGGCTTTGTCTCAATTGAACTGGGCTCTATGTTCTGAGGATATTGGAGTTGGAAACGACAACATTTTGAGTGGTGTACTAAACATTGCTGACAACTTAATTCTAAGGGATTGTGTAGCCGACAGTAGAAGTGGGGGTGTAGAGAGTGTTGGTAGAAGGAGCAGCTTAGTAGACATTAGCTGAGACAGGGGCAACGTTGTAGCTGACTGTGTTAGCAAGAGGATTAGCAATGTTAGTTTGGCTGCTGTTGACAATTGGGTTGTATCCAGTTGTATTGTTAACCTAGTATTGAGGAATCTCAATGGAAGGTTCTTAATCGACCTTCACTTTCTTGAGAATAGCGAGAAGAGCAGCGACTGAGACGAGAGCAAGAAGACTGCCAACAACAACGAAGGGGATAAAGTAATCGTTGTTGATGCTCAAAGAGCCAGTTGCGACTTGGTAGTTGTTCTAAAGAGTAACGGTGTTCTTCTACTCACTGAAGGTAGGATAGAATTTCTTGAAGAAGGTTGTACCGAAGTAGATTTCGCCAATGTTCTAGGGAGCGCTGAAGATTTTTAGGAAAAAAAAATATTGTTAATATAAATTATTTTAAAAATTGTTTTAGGTACGTGGACAATTTGAAGAGCAATTCGTAGGATCCATCAGCACTCTTGGTGATGTACTCAGTGGGGTCGAAGGTGACATCTGAAGTGGTATCAGCACCAGTCTTAAAGGTGAAGGTGATTGGGCTGTAATCAGAGAATCCTGTGAATTTATCAGCTTCGCAAACGTAGCTGAAGGTATTGCCAACATTGGTATCGGGCTTGAAGCAAGGGAGATTCTAGGCGGTCATGAAATAGTAGAATCCGGGCTGTAGTTTAAGACATTAAAAGTATTAAAAATATGGAAAATTATTGATTTTTTATTCAAATTACAATAGTCTATTATCCGTTTTGAGTTGGTGCAATGTTAGGAATGTAGATGAACTTCGAAGTGGTGTCGAAATTAGCAATGAGACTCTCAGAACTCTTAAGAACGCTTCCAGTCTTGGTCTTGATGTTAGTGACAGTAACTCTCCAAGAAGTTTTGTCAACAGTTGGGATGACAGTCTTGTTGGTACCTTGGGCAAAGTATTAGTTAAAACCACCAATGTTGAGTTAACCAATGGTGTCGTGAACGTAGACTGAGAACTCTTTTGAGTTGACTTGCTTGTTGGAGGTAAACAATTGAGAAACAACGCTGTTGGAAGAGCGACCAAGTCCAAGACCAGCATTAGCGAACTTCAATGCAGCAAGATTGTTAGCAGAAGTAGTCTAATCGACGGCGGTAGGCACGTAGAGATTGTAAGCGAGATCTTTTTCGTCAACCTTCACATCTGAAGTAGCTGTAAGAACATATCCACCTAAACGAAAGTTTGGAAAAAATAAACCATTAAAAAATAATCTTCAAAGCTATTTTGTGATTGCAGCGTGAAACTGACAGGGGAAAAAAGGCAGCCAAATTAAAAATTTCAAAAATAATTAACGAAAAAGAGGAAAAAAAGTGGGGGGCGGGGAGAGATTGAAAAGCTAAGCCTAACTGAATGGTTTAGATAGTCTCTCTTAATTAGATAGAATGAACGAAGAATGAGAAAGGATAATGAGGCGTAAAAAAAGAAAGAAGATATCTAAGTTTTATTTATTTTTTATTTGGCTTTGAATCTTGAATATCTAAATTATATTTATTTATAAGATTTTATATCTAAAGTTGAAAATCTTCTAAGGAAAATGTAAAGAAGTTTAAAGAAATAATCAACTATCTTATGAAGAATAAAAATAAATAAATTGCTTAAACTCTCAGCATAATTTAATTCTTGTTTCTTTGGATTTTTCAAATAAAGATAGCGAAAATAATTGAATAATCCTCAACTGCAGAAAAATCACTTTGGAAAGCAAACTAAGGCTTTTTTGAAGAAAATTTGTTGAAATTATCATGAAAAATAGAAGGGGGAAGAAAAATTGCACATTCACTAGAATGAAGAAATAAAATTTACCAGCAAGTTTTCCTTTTCCTCCAAGGACGGAAGTGGCAGTAGTTTAAGCGGTTCCTTGTTCACAGAGGCCGTTGCAATCAAAGGCGGTGGTGGATACGACATCTGGACCGTATTTGGTAGAACTGGAGAGGACATAGTTAGAAGTTGAGGCAAGATCGAAGAGGATATTCTCATCTTGAACCTTTGTTGCAGAACCAAGATGGTCGATAGTTGACTAAGCGTAGAGGATAGTGTCGAAATCCTATTAGACGTTATTCACGGTGATTTAAACGGTCTATTGCTTCAAGGGAATGTCGAGATTGCAAAGGCTGCAAGCCAATAAGCAAGATACAAAGATAAAGCTGCTCTTCATTTTCTTTTTTATTTTCAAAATTTTTTTTTTTCCTTTTTATTCTTAAGTTTTCTTTATTGATAGAAAAAATAAATATATCTCCCCCCTCTTTCACAGGGCAGCTTGTTAATTTCCTATGAGTTTTTGGATTCCCCTAGACGAATAAATATATTCGCCTCTCTCTTTTTTTTTTTCCTAAGAGATTTTTTTTCATTTTTATCTGCTTTTATAGAAGGGTATTTGAGTTTATTTTCAAAAATTAGATTATCCAACTGCCATTTTCCTTGATTATATTAAACAATAATTATCTCATATTGAATAATATTCCTATAATATGCTTTTAAAGCAAAGACTCAATTCATTGTTGTCAGTATCTTAAGTAGCCAGTTACTAAAAAATATCTTTAAAATGAAATAATTAAGAAATGTGGAATGTAGTTTATTTTTATTCTTGAATTATTTCTTGTTTTCTTTTACTGTTTTTCAAGTATTAAGAACTTAAATTATCTCTGTAAACTCATTAGCTGAATTGAGTGAAGTGTATGCTTGCTTGAAAGGATGTCAAATTAAAATAATTGAAGTTAAATTTTGTAGAATGAGTAATTCTAAGCTGCTTTGCATATTTCAACTGGAAAAATTTAATAACTTAGCTGCACTTAGCATTTTTTAATTCAACAATTACTTGGTTTATTTGGGTAGTAATTAAAATTTCGAAAAACCTAATAAGTGATTTCAGATAAAGAACTGTTATTCAATTAATTTACTTTCTGGATAAAATTTAAGGATCATTTGATTTTTGATTATTCAAACAAAAAATATTTGATCTTTCTCTCTACAGCAAAATAATCGTTGAAATCCTCAATTTTGTTGAGATTTACTTGAAAAAAAAGTGTTTGATACTCTAAAATAAAAATATTGCCATTCCCATAATTTGTTTTGCTCTTGCTTTTCGAAGATTGTGAAAATGAAATTAGGTGCAGTCTAATTAGCGAAAACGAATAGAAAGCGAATTCCACAGAGAGTGTGAATAAAGGGAACGGGAGATTAAAATTAAAAGAAAACAAAATAATTCAAAAAAGAAGATTAAAGAGAAAAAAGAAATATGGGTATTGGAAAGCCAAGAGGTATCAGAGCTGGTAGAAAGCTCACCAGACACAGAAAGGACCAAAGGTGAGAAAGACTTTAATATATTTTTGTCACTTTCAGATCGATTCAGAAGAGAGAGAGACTTTGAAAATGAAATATCAAATAAACTTTGATCTTTTTGGTTTAAAGCTAATGAGGGATTCAGAGAGATAAAGATTCTTGATGGAATCATGAATGATTACGCTATTTTTTCATTAGAAGCTAAAAATCTCGAAATATTGAATTTATAAATCATTTTTGTTATGCTTAAACACAACAGATGGGCCGATAACGACTTCAACAAGAGACTTTTGGGTTCAAGATGGAGAAATCCATTCATGGGTGCCTCTCACGCTAAGGGTTTGGTCACTGAGAAAATCGGAATTGAGTCTAAACAGCCTAACTCCGCCGTCAGAAAATGTGTTAGAGTTCTCCTCAGAAAGAACTCTAAGAAGATCGCCGCCTTCGTGCCTATGGATGGTTGCCTTAACTTCCTCGCTGAAAACGACGAAGTGCTCGTTGCCGGACTCGGAAGAAAGGGTCACGCCGTCGGTGATATTCCGGGTGTCCGTTTCAAAGTTGTCTGCGTCAAGGGAATTTCTCTTCTTGCTCTTTTCAGAGGAAAGAAGGAAAAGAGATGAACAAAAGCAACGCTGAATTCAACTTGTAATTCTGTTGAGAAATGCTGCATAAACTATCTATTTTCGTTGTCTGTTTATATCGCAGGTGTAGCATATGCCTCTGTTTGTATTTAAATCGATCTCTGTAGTGAATACGCCACAAGGTCAAGTTAATTCCCATTCTTCTAATTTTTGTGTGAGTGTATGGACTGAATAATTACAAGAAAACAACAATAAAATGAGTTGCAAAGAAAGGACTGATAACACTTTTACGGAAATGTCAAAAGAAACCATGGGAAAAAGGGTGTGTTAAATATGAAAAAATATGGTGAGATATCCATTGTTGAGCAGTTTGCTGAAATGGGGGAGAAAATTAATTGGAATAAATTTAAAGGAACAGATCATGCAGGAAGGGGCGATTAATAAAGAGAAAAGACCCAAGGTCACAGAGAATCAAGAGTGAATATTAAATATTGAAAACAAAGAGACAAGAAAAAACAAATGGGCAAGAACTACAAGAACCGTAAGCATTAAATGGAATGAATCATTAAAAGACAAGTTATGTGATTGATTGTTTTTCAATCTATTCAACAGAATCCAAGACATTCTCTACTCCCAGGAGACCTTACGAGAAAGAGAGAATCGACAATGAGTAACATTATTTAACAAAACAACGCAATAATAAAAATGCATTCCAGCAATATATTCACGGGGAACTATTTACACAACAATGGGTTGGCGTGCAGAATAAAAGATTCCAAAAAAATCATGGGAACAATGATATTTGAGTTATCTTGCATTGCCATGTTCATTTCTACTCAGTTTGGGAAGTAGTTCCTGTTTTTGGGATTTTTCGTTTTCAGAGGGAAAATGTCAATTCTCTTATGATTTCTAAGAATGGATGTGAATGAAAACAAATCTATTTGAATTTGGATCTAAACTTAATCTAACTTCTTTGAATTTTTAAATAGACTCAAGCTCATTGGTACTTTCGGTTTGAAGAACAAGAGAGAAGTCTGGAGAGTCCAAATGGTCTTGGCCAAATTCAGAAAGGCTGCCAGAGAACTTTTGACCCTCGACCCCAAGGATCCCCGCAGACTCTTCGAAGGTTCTGCTCTTCTCCGAAGAATGTTCCAATACGGACTTCTTTCTGAAACCGAAAGAAAGCTCGATTACGTTCTAGGTTTGACCATTCACAAACTCATGGAACGAAGACTCCAGACAAGAGTTTTCAAGCTTAATCTCGCTAACTCCGTTCACCACGCTCGTGTCCTTATTAGACAGAGACACATTAGGTAAAGACATATTGAAAAATAGAAATAATATTATTGAAATTAAGATCATTTTCAATGTTGTAACACTAATAAATACTTTTTATTCATACTTTTTCGCTGTTTTTTTTCCTAACAGAGTTGGAAAGAATCTCGTCAACATCCCCTCCTTCATGGTTAAGACTGATTCTGAAAAATCTATTGACCACGCTTCTACTTCTCCCCTCGGTGGTGGTCGGGAAGGCAGAACCAAGAGAAAGAACGCTAAGAAGAACTGATTTATGTGTTTTATCAGTTATTTGAACAATCATGCATTGATTGATACATTAAACATCTGCTTTATATGTTCTTTTCTGGCCATTTTCTATTTAAACCCTTCACTAAACGATCAATCTACATGTCCAATTTGTTTATTTGTTGCATTTTTAACGATGAAGAAGTATAAAGTTTATAATAATATAATGAAACGAAACAAGGACATTAGAAAATCATGTTTAATATGTGATTTCTAACAAAATTGTTCTTCAGAACAAAAAAAGTTTTTTACTTGCTAAAAAGAAGAAGAAGAAGAAGGGTTGGTTTGATTTATTTTGATTCTTTCTTTTCCTGGGAACAGCAAAAAAATCCTTAAAAAAAGATTAAATAATAGCTGCAGAGGCAAGTAAGGAAGTATCATCATCATATGAGAACTTAATGCCTCAAGTTTTTCGAAGGTAAAGAAGAACTTTATGAGACATATGCCAAAGAGAAATGCCTTGATAAAGGGAACAATTATGTTTTCGAGGCACGCAATAGAATTGATAACACGTACACTGAATGCATCAAAGAAATTAGAATCAGTGAATCGGATAATACATATGAATAATTTATCAATGAAACTACGATTCTCGAAAAGACTAAATTATTTCCTCATCCAAATATGATCAAATACATCGGGTATTACATTCTCAAAGATGTAGCCAATGAGACATCACTCTTCTTGATTGGGAACATCGTCATGGAAAAGGGCAAGCAGTCTCTTAGGAAATACTTAATCCAAAGAGAACAGTAAAGTCTTGAAGAAATCAACAATAAAAAAGAGTAAAATTCTGATCTTTCAAATGATCAAAATATCAAACCTTAATTTGACATGGGAAAAAACAACATACATTGGATATTCAGTGATGCAGAAGTTGTCTAATTCATGAGATGCATGATTGAAGTGCACTATCACTTGTAGTGTTAAAATATTGCGCATAGAGATATCAAGCCTATGAACATAATTTTAGTTGAATCTGCTAATGGCATGACATACAAAGTATGCGATGTAGGAAGTGGTGTAGGATTAGAAGGTTCAAGTAGTTAGTACACTCGAACGAGAACAGTAGCAGGTACTGAGATTTATATGTCCCCCGAGATTTTCAATGGAATTCTAAATACAATAAATCCTCATTACAATCCATTTAAAAGTGATGTATTCTCACTTGGACTTGTTTTCTTGGAGTTCTGTACGCAACATAAATTCAACAGGAAGAAACGAGCAGCTATGAGTAAAGAAGAATATGTAACTGAAATCAAAGAACTTCGGTAGTAGATTAAAAAGAAATACAAGCTTATCTTTGAAATAAATTCAATACTCAAGTAGATGCTCGCTTATGATCCTGCTGATAGAGTTTCCTTCAAGGAATTGTATGCTTAGATCACCGTTGATAATAAGATTACATTGGTAAAATCAAAATAAAAATAAAATGAATCCACAAAAAAAGATAAAAAGAAATAATTGAAAAAATAAGCATTTTAAACCTTAGAATCACCACAAACATAGGGAAATCATTCTGATTTTTCTTTGTTTCTTCCCATGAAACTCCTGTGCTTTTGATTTAGGATAAAAAAATAATGAAATTAAGATAAATCCACCTTTAATATATGAATAAAACAAATTTAAAAAATTGCCTTTTTTACCACATAAAAAACAAAAAAACTAAGAAGAAAAATATCTAAATATTGGGGATTTCTTGTTCTTAAATTGATTATTTTTGTTACTTCTAGTTAACTAGCAGAACCTAAGGAATCGAGAGACAAGCATCTATCGCTGTGTCATGGGATACTGTACTCAATAATAAAAATATAATGTTCCTTCTTGATGATGCTATTCAATCAAATCCTTCTTCTTTACGTATCTAACTAGATGAGTAAAGAAATTAGATTAAAAATAGCTTACAATTATGGATTGTTTTAATAAAAATCTTTTTATTTTTTTTCTAAAATCTAGTGTACAGCCTCAAGCATTCTTGCAGGATATTCTGATTAAACTCAAGAATACACTTAAAATCATAAATCTAAAAAGAATTTAGCTTCAAATAGAGCTGTAAAAACATAAAAATATTATTCTTGAAATAAAAATTATTATTTTATGAGTTGTTACTGTTTTAACAGGGTATTAATTTTTATTTTTGTAACAGAACTCCTTTAACAGTCGATCAAGCGAAATTGCTGGGAGAAGCGTTATCTAAATGTCAGTAGCTCACATAACTTGAACTCTTCCTTTTTCAGTAATGAACCATTGGATTTATCACACACAAGTTTCTGGAAAAAGAGAAAAGAAAGCCACATTTTTGAAGAAATTAGAAAAATAGTTCTTTCATTTCTTTAACTTTTCCCTTGAATACTCTAAAACCATTAGGAGCAATTTAGGAGAATCTGGATGCTATCAGCTCATTTCCGGACTAGCCTCGTGCACTAAATTAAAAGCACTTAAACTTAATCTATCAAGGTTAGTGTTACTCTAATATCACAAATAGCAACTCATTCACATCCGATTATTCAGCATTTTCTCTTAAAAATTTTTTTAACTCTTTTTTCTTTCAGCAATTTCCTAGGATCAGCTGGTGTCTCTAATAGTTTACCTTTACTCTCAGGCTTAAAACAACTTACTGAATGTATGCTAGATTTAAGTTAAAATCAACTTGACCTTGAAGCTGTACCAGCCATAGCAAACTTCATTCAAACTAGAAATCTTCTTAAAAAACTTGACTTAAAACTCGCTACAAATGCAATCACTTACAAAGGCGTCAAAGGACTCAAAGAAGCTGTTTCTAACTTGAAATAACTTCAGTCTCTTCATCTGAATTTGAGTTAGAATCAATATTTTGCTGATTAAGGATTTATCGAAGTAGGCAATCTTATCGAAGTATGCCCTTAACTTCTATCTCTCACTGTAGTTGTATCAGTGTAAGAACAAAAACAACATAATATGAGATTTACATGTTCTAAACAGTAGATTTGTATGCAAAACACAGGAATATGATTTAGACAAAAGGTCTCAAAGAATTCTCACTTGGACTAGAGAAACTTGTCAAACTTAAGGAGTTACATCTTTTTCTATGGGGGTATCAATAAGAATCATCTTCATTTTTATTGTTTGAACATTTAGTTTTATTAAATTTATTTTAATATTTTGGTTTTATTTTAAACATGATAGAAATAATATTGAAGGTCCTGGTTTTGAGTTTTTAGGGAGAGCATTAGCGAAATTAGATTGTCTAGAATGTGTATCACTTAACTTAACTAAGTAAGTCGATAGGATCTATATAAATATGAACCAAAATAATGAGCTTTGTTTATTAATTATGTGCAAAATTTTAGCAACCAAATAACATCCTTGGGAGTGTCCGAAATCGAGAAGGCCTTTAGTTCTAAGAAATCACTCATTAGCTTAAAGCTACATCTTGAAGGGTAGATATTATCTCTTAAGATTATTATTATTTTAAAACAAAAAACGCATTCAATTTAAAAATATTTTGATTTGTTTTTTCAAGCTGCGGACTTGTAACTGAAGATATGATTTACATTGGCAGAATACTCAGCAACGGTGGAATTGAAAGCATTTCCTTTAATCTTCAACAGTATCACTATTGGTTTTGTTATGATGAATCGAAATTGATTTTTTTTAAAAGCAATAAACTTGAAGAAAAAACAGCAGGATACATAGCTGCAGGTCTACAAACAGCGAAATCCTTAGAGGAATTCAGCCTGAATTTAAGTGAATCTAAAATCTCAGGAAATGGTCATTTATAAGTGATTAAGCTACTTTTGTAGTGCAAAAATCTGAATTCTCTCTTCTACAGTTGCAGAGGGTAAAGTTATGTTTCAATAAAATAGCTAATAATTTCCATTACTTTTATCATAATTGGAGTGAATTTCCAAAAATAAACTTAATTTCTGGTTGCCATATCGAATGCAATATTTTTATTGTTATTTCTACTCTTTTTTTGTTAGATGTGGGTTAAGTGATAAGACTCTAGATTCTTTATCGCTGTTAGGTGATAAACTTAAGCTCCTAAAAAATCTTATGCTTGATCTTGAAGGGTAAAAATAACATCAAAACGATTTATAAAAAGAAAGAACGAATTGTTTATTAATTTTTCTTTTTGATTTCAAAGAAATCAATTCTCCTAAGACAACATAAAGAAGTTCAAGTTCAATCTGAACACCTATTTCAACAATTCTAAAGCCTTAGAGCTGTCAATATGATGTTTATATTTGTCTGATATTTTATCTACATAAACCCTTTTTGATCCAAGATAGAATTTGGTCTCTACTAAATATCCAAACAACATTTTCACAATATTTTTACAGCCCTTGATTTAAACCTCCTTTTGCTTTCTTATGTTCCTTGCAATTATGATTATTGATGGTAAAAAATAAATGTTTTGTTGATAATAAAAAACAACAAAATAATTCAACATTATTGTATTCAATAGTTTCTTCCTTTTTTCAAGTTAATAATCTGTCATCTTTGTGCACCTTGCTAACTAAAAAAGCCTTATTGTTCTCCAGCTGGATTTTTGAAGAATTATCCTTGCTATGGATATTAATTACCTGGACCTCCGAAATTCTATTAGTTTTAGGGTTGGTTATTATTGTTAAAATTAGGTTGATTTTAGAAATTCTGATTGATGTTTTAGTTTCCAAAGTTATTACTGTTGGCTTGAGAAAAGTTACCCTGATTTTATTAAGCTTGCTGAGCTTAATTTGGCTAAGAATATCCTCCTTGCTATTGCTGGACTGGATTATTTTATTAAGAAAGCAATTATTGTTGCGGATTTTGGTTTGGATTATTCTAAAGTATGACATCATTTGCTTGAAGTGGCTAGGCATACTAACCTTGTTGCCCTGGTTAAGACTGTGCATTGTTGAATCCATTCTGTGGAACTCCTTATTATTAAGGATAGCTTGGAATATTTTGTTGATTTGGAATCTAACCTGGACCACCAAATTATTATTAACCAGAAGGAGGATAATTATTAGCATTATTCTAAGGTTATGCTAGAGGGAAGCCAGATTAAGGAGTGGGTGTATTACCAGCTAAGGATGATTGAAGGATAGTCATCTCTTAATTCACTATGCCTCCTTATAAAGGTTGCTTATTGATTTCTATTAACCCTTGTTTGTTTTAACCTTATTATGGGAAATTCTATCCACCTTGATTGTTGAAATTACCATTGTTGTTAGGGATCACAGGATTATTGTTGTTGGGTGGATATTAGTCAAAAGATGGAGGAGCCATCTATGGACGATGATCAACTTCAGGTGGCTTATCAACATAGGGTTTAGGTACATCTTGATTATTCTGCATGAATTGCCCTTGCTATTGAGGAATCTACAAGGGATTTCCAGGAACCTACTATGAATTTTATGGGACTTATTACTACTGTTACTGTGGCTGATTATAAGGTTAATTTGGAGCACCAGGCTATTAGTACTACTACTATTGTTGCTATTGATTCGGGTATGTAGGTACAGCTTATGGAAGCTACTATCCTTGATTTGGGTAAGGTTGTTAGATCGGTTAATTTGGGTATTAACCAGCTAAGGCAGGGTTAGGATACTACTACTGTTGTTACCCCATAGGAGGATTATTTGGGGCCATTTAAGGAGGTGGCATAGTCTCTGGATATTGTTATTATTACTACTAATAAGGTACAGCGACATTAACAACAGGGAACACTTATGGATTCCAATTTGGTGGTGGCTGGAAAAACTAGAAATTCGGAGGTGGAAGTGATGTCACTGCAATAGGCACGATAATCTCAGGTTCATTAGAGCAGCATATGCATCCATCTAAGTTAGCTAGCGATCTTAGGCTGTACGTGCACTGAACTAGCTTACCATTTGTACTTGGCTGTGCTTCTTTAGAGTTAGATTTATTTATTAAAATCTCACAATATCTGCATTAATCACCTACAGCTTTTTCATTTGCTTTCACACCTTAGCAGACATTTCTTTGAAGATCATCACTCCGATTGAATTCATGACCATCAGCTTTCAAATGCAATGTTTTTATGAGATAGCATGTTAAATCTGTGATATTTAAGCTGCATTTGGAATTATCGATTTCTGCTTTCAAACGTGCAGTTTCACCTGGTGTATAAACGTTTTTCTCGAAGTAGCACTTTAAAGTAGATTCACCTTAGCCAATACAACACCATGTTGTGGGCTTTAATAAAAAAAACAAGAATAATAGCAAATTATTGTTTAGAATTATTAGATTATTCTGCAAAAAATATTCTATTATTGTCTTGATTTTCTTACTTTAACTAAGGATTCTTTAAATTGCCCTTCAACAGCTTGCTTCAGTGGTTCTCTTATCACAATTGGTTAAGAGATTTTTATCTTTTCTCCTCTGGCTCCAGTTAAATATGCTTTTACTTTGTATTTCACGACTCCCTTAAATTTTGGTTACTAGCTACCCGGGGATTCCTCAAAGTAAGTCCCTGGAAGCTAGGCTTGTAAAGGGAAAGCAAACGGAAAGGTATACTGTCCTGCAGGCATAAGATTTTATCCTGGCCATGTCCGAAGTGGTACTTATGTCTTTAGAAATGCGTTTTTCTATTCAAAAGGTACATAATATATGATATCTCTGGCATCTTCACCGCTTCCTTCTGTACGGCTTCTCTATTCCTCAAAGAATACGCTGCACGATGACAATCAAAATGGTGATTAGATAAATTATAATATTTTTTGTTTTTTTCCAAGATAAATACATAAAATGCATAAAAACAGCTTATCGTTCTCAACATAATTTACTAACCTTCAACCATGATTATGCGAGTTATCTTATGAAAAATAAAAATTTGAAGCTAAAAATGTTATTTACTCTTTTAAATGAACTTCTTTTGCATCAAGAACAAACACAAAGATACAATTATGTTTTTTACCTTTCGTATCCTTTGATGCTAAGGTAAAGTACTTCGGAATCAAAGGGGTATGCTAGATTGAAGAAGACTTTACCAGTCACGTTATCTCCAGCCATGTAGAAAGGCTAATCTGTCTGGATGAAAAGCTATCCATTATTGCTGTTGGGTGTTTTTCCCATTGTATTATTTATTTTTTCTTCTTTTTTTAATCGTAAAGTATGAGTTTAATTTGTATTAATCTTAATTATTATTGTTATTTCTTCACCTTCTATCTATCTCATCTCCAGTTTTCTCTACTTAGAATTCTCTGTGATGAAATCCAACCATCCGCAAAGTTACCCCCTCGAATATTTGCTTAACTGCTCTATTTTGGATGATCCAATAGCTACTCTCAAAAATAAGCTGTTGGCTGGCTTTTATGTCATTTATTAGTTCTAGTTTCCACAGAATTTAATCAAGGAAGTCAATTTATGAAAAAAATAAATAATTGGATACAAAAGAATAGATAAAAAGATATTGGGTAAGATAAAAGCTAATAAGTACAAACTCATCAGGGGTGGTAAGGAGGGTTAAATGAAGAACGAGCATAAATACATTTATCTAGATGTTATAAAAAAATAAAAAGTACCAAAATTCAATTTTTGGATCGGAGCTTAAATACGAAAGGTAATAATCTATTTGAGTATCTTTTGTGAGAAGAAATAAATTTATCAATACAAAAAACTTTAATAAGAATTAGATTAAGGAGGAGTATCTATATGCTTCCAGAGCTAAAAATATATTTAATAATCCAAATTCGAGAATGAAAAAATCAATTATTAAGTTAGGATTTATGATTTATTAGCCAAAGGGTTCTTGTGTTTTTAGAGCTCAAAAATATTGAGATTTTCTCTTCTAAATTATTCTACTCATTTAAGCACAAATAGAATAAAATTATTCAGTTAGATGCTCACTAATTGGAACATCTTAAGACCTACAGAAAATAGGAAATAACTTTTCCCTTGAGATAGGAGAGAGAGATAAACTATGAATTAATATGCTAGTTTTCTCAAGAAAAACTAAAAAAATACTTAAGCTAACCTTCATCCTGAAATTCATCTTATTAATAAACTCTAAAGAGCTTCTACGAAATGATAAAGCTGCTACGTTTGAAATGAATTTGAATATCGAATCCAACCTAGTTTAATAAGATGTCCTAGAGTTGATTGCTTAGATAAATCCTGACTTTCTTGGAGGACAAATATTATTAATTATCTTTTTAATGTAAATAAATTATTGTTTTCTCAAAAATCAGTCTTTGTAATGATTACTTAGAATTTTGGCGAAACACTTCTTAAACAACAGTTTGCATACGTCTCTTTTAGTTCGATAATTTTGCCAAAACTAAGAAATATTGTTGTTAAATAAAAACAATCAGTTTTACATAGTATTTTTTATTTAAAAAAATAATCTCCAAGGCAAGATTTCAAGGAATATTGATAACATCGATCATATTGAGGATTGTTTTCAATAAGCTTCATGGATGTTGAGTTACTTAGAGCTAATCAAAGTTACGAAAAATGTTCTTTCTCGAAAAATATTTGAATTTTTTACTTAACAATAAATTATCATAGCAAAATAGAAGATTTGAGTACTAGGTTATCGTTTGTCACCTTGATATCCAAAAAAACCATATTATTCTACAGCTAGGTTTAGGAAGTACTATTCTTGCTAGGAATATTGATTACCTTGGACTTCCAACATTCTATTGGTTTTAGAATAGATTATTATTGTAAAAATTTCATGGATTTGGATCATTCTGGAGAAAATTATTACTTGTCTGTGATGGCAAATTAGGTTATCCTTGTTGTTTGCAAAAGCTAATCAAATGAAGGAAGTTTCATGAATATTGAAACAAACCACCAGGGTTTTGGTTTGGGTACTGCATTCACAAGTGGAAGGCACACAACAGAAATCGGTAGAAGCATTAATTTACCATTTGTAACAGGTTAAGATGGTTTGAAGTTTGGTTTTCAGATTGATTTTTCCAAATTCGAGATTCCAAGCCATAAGCTTTTCCATGAGTCTTCACATCCTGACAAACAATCATTTACAAGCTTTCGATCTTCTTAAATTCATGCTGTAATGCTGTCATATGTAAGTACTTATGAGATAGCAAGTTAGGTTTGGATGTCAAGACTGAAATTTGAGTTTTTAATATCTCTCAGCTTTCATTTCAATCTTGCAATTTCCCCTGAGAGTAAATATCCTTTTCAAAGTAACATATTCAAAAGTGATTAACCTTAATCACAACACCACCATGTTTTAGGCTAGGATTTGATGTTTAAATAAGCAAAAAAGAAACAAATGTATTTGTAGAACAAAACGAAGAAATTTTCAGCTGAGGAGTAGGTGGGAAAAGAGTAGGAATAAACAGTAAAAACGAAAATGGTTCTTTATCCTCTTCAGATTCATAAAAAAATCAAGAATGATTGTTAGTCTGAATGAAACTGACAATTTAAATCCTGTAGGGGTAAATGTTTGTGTATTATGAGTGTTTGATGTGGAGTTGGAGAAAAATTATTTGCTTTGGATTGACTTTTTTTTGAGCATTCCAGTTCAAATGAAACAAATAATAAGCATTTGAAACCTGTTCTTAGAAATTAATTGCTAGTATTTTTTTAAATTTAGTGCTTAAATAAGTATGATTGGAAGGAAGAGAGGGAGGAGGGGAGTTTTTTTTCTTTTGGATTCTGATCGAAATTTAAACAAAGATCTCAATTCAAATTATAAAACAAATTTCTAGCAGGATAAGCCCTGTAATAAATAGAAAGACTTTTAATAGTCTGAAGAGTTCTTATCAACAGTGATTTTGAAATCCTAAAATTTTGTCTTAATTAAGGGGATATCATGAATAAATCCTCGCCTTATGATTTATTATTAAATACAAAATAAGTCATTTATTCTCAATAAAATCAATGCTCTTGTTATTTTAGTTAAAGGAGAGAGAACAATTATGCTCATTTTCTACAATTACTTGTTCTTCTTATTTTTTAAGTATTTGAGTATTTTTCCAGACAAAAAAAGGCAAATATGTATGCAAATTGATTTTTATCTGATCAGAAGTTTAATAATAAAAATATATTTATTATTTAACATCAATTACTTTTAAAAAGCAGAATAAACTTTATAAAAAGAATATCAAGTAGTTAAAGAGGGAAACTATGGAGAGAGATGGGAGTGATTAAGATCTTTTATTAATTGTAAAGAATCACGAGTTTGTTTAATTAATGAAAATCTTCATAAGGTGTTTCAAAAGAAAGATATCAATATATTAAATAGAATTCATTTGGAAATCCTATAGAAATTTCTTAAGATTGGAGTAAGTTTTGTTTTTTTTATTTTTCTTCGTAATTTCCCTTAAATCTCAATAAAATCTAGGTTATTTTATTATTTAATGATGATATAGAATTAAAAAAGATTTATTCGTTTTATTTTTATATTTGTTATATTATTTAAATTGTCTCTTTTATCAAAATTTATTCTGTCTATTTCACTAAGGGTTATATAATATGTAAGATCCGAGATAATTACAGATGGAATAAAGAAATTTACAACTTAACAATTTTCAAACAAAAAGATTAAATGTAATTTTGTTTGAAGTAATTCATGTAATCACACTAATAAAGTGAGATATTTTTGGAAAGAATTTATGAAATCTAATTTAAGATCTAGCTATAAATAGAGTGTGTGTGTGTGAGTGTCTGAAGCAGAAGAAATAATACGAGATCTTTTATTGGCTTAAATAATCAAACAAATTTGAAATAAAAATAGCCTGTCTCTCTCTTTCATCAAAAAATGCCCTCAATCTCCTCGCTTTCTCAAAGAATAAACAACCTCACCCAATCTTACACAATAGCAGTCCTTTTCCTTCTCATTTTTCTCATTCTTGAGCTTTTATTATTTCTCGAAAGCAGCTGTCTATTCATTTTCACTAGACTTACATACATCAACTTTTGCTTAACTATTTTGATTGCTTTGAGAAACAATAACTGCTGGAATATCTATTCCTCGACCATAGAAATCTCTTCAGGGCTAAGAATTCCTTTTCTCATGACCTAGTTCATAAATACAATTCTCAACTGGGTTCTTATCTTTTTGAATATTTTCGGAAAAACATTCTCTCGGAAAGACTCATGTAAACAATGGATTTACGTAAGCACAGCTTTTTTCTGCTCGTTTGCACATTTAGCAGGGCATAAAGTTTTCATTCGCTTAGTCGATGAGATCGGAGAAATCTATGAAAGCATGAAAATCTTCTATTACATGACGTATGTTATGAATTTCATAGCTTATTTTTTGATTTATTAGCTATGTGATACAGATGATCCTATTTAGCTAGCCCTCATTTTCTGCACGCTATCTAGATGCCTGGAAGTCTTGAATTTCATGCTGCTGACTCATGTTTCTAGGATTATCTTTGGTTCTTTACTTGTGCTTGATGCTATCACAAAACTCTCGGACGTTACTGATCTACTATTATCTTAATGTCTTTAGTTAACTTTGTCCTTCATTGTAACCTTGATTGCCTCATATTTTATTCTAAATTCTCTACTCAATTTATACGTGGCATCTAGACAGTTTTTCACGGAACTCAGAAGAACTCTAACTCAACCGAATATTTAAATTAACTAGGAAGAGTAGTAAGAGTCGCTAGGGTTATCTGTAAATGACCTTCTTTCACTGAAAACAATAAATCTTAAAATATTTCCATAGAATTTAGATGATGTTCAAATAGAGTCTTGCTCAATTTGCTGCTAGGATATTCAAGAAAATACTTCTGTTTATTTACTTAGTTGCACTCACGTATTTCATGCTGAATGCTTAGATGTATGGCTGAAAAATAAAAATAATTGCCCAAACTGCAGATCCATAGCTCTCATAAAGAAAAAATAATATAATAATCCCAAAAGCGATTTTATTGAATTTTTGTTTTGTTAATGAATTTAAAAACGAAGTGTCCTTTCCATAAAATCTTCTTTTGTGTAATATTCTGGCAATCACATAAATTTTGTGATTGCGAATGCATGTTTGCGAAAAAACTTCCTCTTTCTTCATTTAATGGTTTGATATTTATTATATTACATCTTGAACGGGGGGAGTGATTTCACCTGAAAAAAATAACAAATGAGTAAAGTAACAAAGAAATGGAAACTAAACACTAATCATAACAAAATGCCTGATGATCTTTTATTTGAAGATATCTTTATCAAACTTTCGATATTTCCCCAAAATATCAAACCAAAGCACGCAATAAGTTATTTCATTCCAAAATAAAAAAAAGAATAGAGAAATGGAGGAAGATAGCTTATTAATTCTTGCTGAAATTATTTGAATTTTAAATTTGATGCAAAGATTGATTCTTCTTATTCTAGCTTTGATTCATTGTTAAAACTAAATCGAAAAATATAAATAATAACACTAGAAAATAATCACTTTAAATACTGAACACCAAAAACGTAGAAATTTAATGTTAATCTTTCATACGAAGGTCATCTTTAGTCCTTTTCAAATTATGATTAAAGGTTATTCTGACTTGGTAAATTTACTTTCGGATCGCTTAAATATTTTTGATTAATTCTGTTAGTCAGTTGGTATTTTAAGAAGAATTTTTGGGGAGATTCCATAGTTTTTCAAAGCTACGATTTGTTGCTTGGATTTATGATACTAATTTTGCAAAATAAAAGAACATTAATGAATATGTAATGTATTTTTAAAGTAGATAACCAGTTTAACATAAATTCGACAGGAAGAAATGAGCAGCAATGAGTAAAGAAGAATATGTAACTGAAATCAAAGAACTTCGGCAGTAGATTAAAAAGAAATACAAGCTTAAAGTTAAAATAAACACAATACTTAAGTAGATTCTTGATTACGATCCTGCATATTGAGTTTCCTTCAAGGAATTATTTGCTTAAATTACCGTTGAAAACATGATTATGTTGGTAAATTCAGAAGAAAAAAAATGAATCCACAAAAAAAGATAATAAAATCTCAGGAAATGGTCATAAAAAAAGTGATTCAGCTACTCTTGTCATGCACAAACTTGAATTCTCTCTTCTACAGTTGCAGAGGGTAAAATTTTGCTTAAATAGATATTAGCTAATAATTTTCATTCCTTTTATAAAAAATTCAGTGAAAATACTCAAAATAATCATAATTTCTGGATTATATTGTTGTGTGCAATACTTATTACTATTTCTATCCCAAAATCATTATCACAATGCTTTAATCGTCTTTATTTTAATCATATTTATCTTAGGTTCCTTGCAGTTAAGATTATTTATGGTAAAAAATAATTGATTTGTTGAGGTAAAAAAACAAAAAAATAATTCAGCATAATATATTCAAAAGTTTCTTCCTTTTTCAAGCTAATATTATCTCATAGTTGTGCACCTTGCTATACAATAAAAAGTTATTGTTCTCCAGCTGGGTTTTGGATGAACTGTCCTTGTTATGGATATTACTAAGGAAGCATTTATTATTGTTGATTTTGGTTTTGATTACTCTAAATTACGACATAATTTGCTTATAACGGCATAGCACATTAGCTTTGCTGTCCTGGCTACTGCTGTGCATTGTTGAATTCATTCTGAGAAATTCCTTATTAAGGATCACCAAATTATTATTAACCAGCAGGAGGATAATTATTAATATTAGAATTGGGAATCATAGAATTATTTCCAGGAACCTACTGTGAATTGTAAGGGACTTATTGCTACTATTATTATAGCTGATTGTAAGGTGCAACAGACTATTAGTGCTATTATTGATTAGGGTATGTAGGTACAACTTATGGAGGTTATTATCCTTGATTTGGGTTCGGTTGTTAGTTAATTTAATTTGGGTATTAACCAACCACCACAGGGTTTGGGTACTACTACTGTTGTTATACCATAGGAGGATTACTTGAGACCATTTATGGAGGTGGCATGATCTACGGATATTCTTATGTTAACACCACAATAGGAACAACGACATTAACAACAGGGAACACTTATGGATTCCAATTCGGTGGAGGCTAGAAAAACTAGAAATTCGAAGGTGGAAGTGAAGTCACTGCAATAGGCACAGTAATCTCAGGTACATTAGAGCAGCATATGCATCCATCTAAGTTAGCGAGCGATCTTAGGCTGTACGTGCACTGAACTAGCTCACCATTTGTACTTGGCTGTGCTTCTTTCGAGTTCGATTTATTTATTTTAATCTCACAATATCTGCATTAATCACCTACAGCTTTTTCCTTTGCTTTTACACCTTAGCAGACGTTCTTTTGGAGATTATCACTACATTTGAAATCATGACCATCAGCTTTCAAAGACAATGTTTTTATGAGATAACATGTTAAATCTGTGATATTTAAGCTGCATTTGGAATTATCGATTTCTGCTTTCAAACGTGCAGTTTCACCTGGTGTATATACGTTTTTCTCGAAATAGCACTTTAAGGTAGATTCACCTTAGCCAATACAACACCATGTTGTGGGCTTTAATAGAAAAAAACAAGAATAGTAGCAAATTATTGTTTAGAATTATTAGATTATTCTGCAAAAAATATTCTATTATTGTCTTGGTTTTCTTACTTTAACTAAGGATTCTTTAAATTGCCCTTCAACAGTTTGCTTCAGTGGTTCTCTTATCACAATTGGTTAAGAGATTTTTAACTTTTCTCCTCTGGCTCCAGTTAAATATGCTTTTACTTTGTATTTCACAACTCCCTTAAATCTTGGCTACAAGTTACTTGATTCCTCAAAGTAAGTCCCTGGAAGCTAGGCTTGTAAAGAGAAAGCAAACGGGAAGGTATACTGTCCTACAGGCATGAGGTTTTATCCTGGCCATGTCCGAAGTGGTACTTATGTCTTTAGAAATGTATTTTTCTATTCAAAAGGTACATAATATATAATAGTTCTTTTATCTTCACCGCTTCCTTCTGTGCGGCTTCTCTATTCCTCAAAGAATACTCTGCACAATTGGCAATCAAATGAAGATTAGATAAATCATCATATTTTTGTTTTATTCCAAGATAGATCCATAAAATCCATAAATCAGCTTATCATTCTCAATTTCATTTACTAGTCTTCAATCATTATTGAGTTGGTTATCATATGAAAATCATTATTTTTATAATTTTGAAGCTAAAAATGTCATTTAATCTTTTTCATCAAGAACAAACTAACCCAATGATACAATTTTGTTTTTTACTCTTCGCATCCTTTGATGCTGAGATAAAGTACTTCGGAATCAAAGGGGATTGCTAGATTGAAGAAGACGTTACCAGTTACGTTATCTCCAGCCATGTAGAAAGGTTAATCTGTCTGGATGAAAAGCTATCCATTATTGCTGTTCGGTGTTTTTCCCATGTATTATTTATCTTTTCTTCTTTTATAATTGAAAAGTTTAGGTTTAATTTGTATTCATCTTAATAATTGTTGCTATTACTTCAACGGATGTCTATCTTAATTCAAGTTTTCTATACTTAGACTGTGATGAAATCTAACCATCCGCAAAGTAGCCCATTGAATTAACTGCTCTCTTTTCTATGATTCAATACTTACTCTCAAAAATAAGCTGTTCGCTGGCTTTCATATCATTTAGTAGTTGTGTTCTCCACAGAATTTCATCAAGGAAGTCAATTTATGAAAGTTAAAAAATAATTGGATACAAAAGAATTGAGAAAAATATATTTGGTAATATAAAAGGAAATAAAGCTGAAGAATTCATATGGGATGGGAAGGAGGGCTAAATGAAGAACGAGCATAAACATATTTATCAATAGCAAATATAAAAATGCCAAAATTCATAATAACCTATTTGCGAGTATCTTTGTGAAGAAATAAATAAATTGATACAAAAACTTTGATAAGAATTAAATTAAAGAGGAATAACTTTATGCTCCCCGTGCTTCAAAATGTAATTAATAATCTTAAATTTGAGAATGAAAAATCAATTATTAAGTCAAGAATTACGATTTAGTAACAAAAGGGTTCTTCTGTGTTTTTATTGCTCACAAATTAGAGATTTTCTTCAAATTATGTTATTAATTTAAGCACAAATAAGAGAAGACTATTCAGTTTGATGTGCACTAGTTCGAACATCTTAGAACTTACAGAAAATAAGGAATAACTTTCCCTTGAGAGAGGAGAGAGAGAAAAACTATGGATTTATATGCTAATCTTTTTATTGAGAAAAACTAAAAAAATACTTTTAAACTTGTTAATTATTGTCTCCTAAGATGAAAAGACAATCTATTTTTGCTAAAGCTACTGTAGTTAACATTATTAGTTTTTATTAGGATATTTTAGTATTCAACATATTTTAAGAAACTTTGCTTGGGATAAGGAATTCATATCCAATTTAAAAATTTGTTTAAGTATTTCTTTAAAAAGTGCGCATTTAGATAATTTCTGTTATTTTAATTGCTTTAATGCGTTGGCGTGTGTATTTTAAAGAAGCTTTTCTTTTTTTTGGTCGAAAAATTTGACATGAAAATCAGTCTCTTAATCAACAAAAAATAATTTATTAAAATAAGATATCTCTCTCTCACTTTTAGATTAAAAAGTGAAAGAAAAGTATTATTATTATTATTCTCTGCGCAATCAGTCTTTGTAATGATAGTTAGAATTTCTGCGAAAAAATTCTTAAACAATAGTTGGCATACCTCTCTTTTAGTTCGGCAGTTTTACCAAAACTAAGAAATATTGTTGATAAATACAATCAGTTTTACATAGTAATTAATATTTAAAACAAATAACCTCAAAAAAAAAATTCAAGGGATATTGATAACATCGATCATGAGAATTATTCAATAAGATTCAGGTATTTTGAATTACTTAGAGCTTGTTCAAAGTTACATAAAATGCTCTTTCTAGCCAAATATTTGGGTTTTATTTTACAATAAATTACATACAAAATATTAGATTTGAGTACTAGGTTATTATTTGTAATTTGTGTTGGTCTTGATATCCAACAAAACCCTATTGTTCTACGGTTGAGTTTATGAAGTATTATTCTTGCTAGGGATACTGATTACCATAGATCTTCAAAGTTCGTTCAATTGATTTTAGGGTATATTATTATTGTTATAATATGGTGAAAAAAGTTCAAATTAATGAATCAGATTGAGATTAATCATATTAGGGTGACACTAATTGTTAAGATAATTGTTTTGTTTTTTTTCATTTATTGATGATCTCTCGGAGATTACCACATTCAAAAGATTTAAGTTAAACAGAACTTATTAGTTTCATGGTTTTATAATTGAATAATTAAAAAAGCATAAAGATTAAATAAAAGCTGTCTTTTTTATGAATATTTTTTTCTTCTTTGGCAAATCTGATTTCCTCGAATAATCAACAAGATTAGTCAAAATATATATTGTCTATAAAACTAATTGCTCGCAGAATCGGAAATCCAAAACAATAAAAAAATATCTATTGAAGGAAAAAGTGATTATTTTCTTCTTAATTTTTCTTTTTGAGTATCTCTTGAGAATAATTACTTTTCTGTTCAGCAATTTCAGACTTTAGTTGCATCCAAACAAATTAATTATTGTTGTCTATCACAAATACTAATTTTTAACTTGATAGAAAATCTATTAAAATGTCAGATTCTCCTCTTTTCAAAAACAAAAAAGAAAAGACTACAAGTCGAAATATCAAAATTAATTATTTTTATTTTCGGAAAAGACAACAACAATAATAAATACTTCTTCATACCAAAACTATCAAGAGAAAGCAAAAAAAAAAGATTAAATAAATTAAACTACTTTTTGCTGTTCCTCTAGTCTGCCTCCCTGACCAGAAAAAAATAAGAACCTACAAAAAAAGAGAAAATATGTCGAAACTTTAGTACCTCACAGGTTGCTTCATTTTCTGCATTCTTGCGACAACTTGCGTCTGCACTCCAGTGACAGTGTACTCTCAAATCGGTGAGCAAAGCAGTTTGACACTTTATGATTTCTTTCAAACGATTCGCAGTGATGTAACTCAAACTGCATGTGATCATTTCACAGTTGCTAATGGTGCTGAATAAGTTGCAGCACCAGTTGCGAGTTAAGATTAACTAGTGAATATCGTCTCCTAAGCCCAAACGAAAATATCCTCTACCTCCAAGGCACTCATCAATGTGTACATTCAGAATAAATATTACTATTTCAGCTATTAAATCATAACCCAAGTGAATTCCGCTTTACAATTATCTGACCCAGTAGAGTAGTCAACTAATATCCTCGCTGGGAAGTTCAATTCCATCATCTTTGCGACGTCAACATCCGGATACTTCTCTTGCATGGATTCTACTTTGACTAAAAACTACACAGGATCATTTGCCTACAATACCTAAGGTAAATCACTGACGATCGCATCTTTGGAAGTTAGTTTTATCGCCTCAAAACTGCAAACATACTGGCAAGGTGGTGTCCTAAATCTCATCGCTGAGTTCTCCTCCTCAAACTCCATCGGAACAATTACCTTTCCCGCGACAGCTAAAGACACCTACACAATCGGGACATCGATCAAAACCGCCTGCTAATTAACCGGCACATACATCCTTGGGAGCTAATACAGTCTCTAAGTTTGCGGGAATATCATCGCTGGATACACCATAACTGCATTCTACCTTGATTATCAACAGAACCTCGTCAGCACTGCATCCTCTCCAGTGGTTGGCATTGCAAGCTACGATGCCATTCTTCAAACGAAAACCATCAACGGAGTGACATATATTCTTAGTTCCAGTTTGATCAACACTTAGTTCTTGTACTCCACAACTGTTCAGCTGAATACTTCTGACGGCTCTTTAAGCATTCAAGTTGTCTAACTGCAAACTCCAAATCGCTTATTGTCTTGGTAATTCAACATTCAATCAGAGCAGTTACTTGTTGCCATGACGGATTCTGATATTTTAGGGTACAATCTGTAAGATTAGACACTTCTTTTCGCGCTTCCAACGTATTCTCAAACGGACTATTAGCTTTACTAGGTGTTTAGCTCCTTTAATATCTACTATTTGATTTTTTCAGACTCAACCACACATGTCACAGTTCAATACAGTGTTGCGTTCCCTACATTGTCGTACACGTAACTCAACACAGACATGACATGCACTCTGTCAGTTTCGAATGGTCTCAATCAAATTGCCATCACAGCTAAAGCACTCACAAATGCCTCCACAGTTAGCGTATTAGACACTTCAATTAACTAGCAGAACATTTAATCAGGTTCTTCGTTAAGTCTCTCACTAAATCTAGAAACCTACGTTATTGGATCGAATCTCTCTCTGTAAGCACCTATTCTCACAGCTGATGCATCCTTCACTGGTCTCACAGCCTCCATCAGCAGCATACAGAAACTCACTTTTGATGCTACCAAACTCACCACTTTGAGTGCAATCGTTTCCACGCAAACCAGCACACTCTTGCTGTAACTCACATCCACTGATAACCCCCCTGTGAATTCGATAATCCTTTCTTAGATCTCCACCGATTCCAAATCAGCAGCTACAATTTCCTTCACTTGCTCGACTCTGAAACTTGGAGAAATCATCTAATCCGATATGAATGGATTCTTCTCTTTCACATCAGCTACCTCAGATTTCTACTTAATCGCACTCCCATTCTCCTCTTCCTTGACTGATGACTGCTCCCTCCCTGTGCTCACAACAACTTGCTCAAAAACCAATGCTAATTCGACTCCATTTTTGTTCACTTCAGACATTCTCACATCAAATATCTTTACGATTTGCGGATCCGTTGCCACTGTCTTCACATACTCCCTGAGTGGGTCTACTCTGAAATCAAGCTCTCAAGTCCTAGACATTCTGCCTTAACAGAACTAAGCAGTCTCGTAAATGATAGCAATCGAAGGCACTCTGATTTTAACGAACGCCTAAACCATCTTTATTTACAAATATTCTGTGTAATATTCAAACACCCCTGAAAAGACTGTAATTACCATTCCAACTGCTAATCTTAACGCCATCTCAGCAATTTAACTCTACTCCAGCACATACCTTGCAATATCCTCAACAACATCCACAGTTTATCAGCTGCCTTACTCAAACTTAGCTACTCCTCTACGAACTTTGGATTTCAACTCCTATACACCTAACTTCGCTATCACCAAGGCGATCTACCAGACTCTCAATGGAGCTATCAGTCTCTGCAATGAGGAGTATTTCGTTATCTAAGCTGTAGACAATAATGCTAACCTAGTCTTGCTAATCTACCGATTGAACTGCGTTTCCGCCTAAAATCAATTATACAAAATTCTCCCGATAACAACAGCTGCAGCTTCTCCAGCTAAAATCTTCTCAATTATTGGATATTTTGGATATATTGATACTGCAAATACACCATAATTCTATTCTCTATCTTACTCCACAACGCTCTCAGTAACAGCTACAGTCAATACAAATGTAGCATTCGCTTCGTAGATGTATTAAGCAGTCACAGGTAAGCTCCAAATCAGCACATAAACCACTCTCCCTTTGAACTTTTCTTTCTAAAGAGATGTAAGCGCAGCAAATGCCATCATAAACATGTCCCAAAGTGACGTTGCTAAACTGTAAACTTACTTCATTCCATATCCGCTATTAAGCAAAGCACAACCGATTTCTATGAACCTTGATTCCGCTGTGAGCTCAAATATCTTTGGATGGATATCCAAGCAAAAGAGCGTTTCGTCTTTATTCGTCCCCTCAATCTCCAGCAGATTATCAATTTAAGTACCCACAACACCAGTTGTAGAATATTTTGACGTTCTCCCCCTTATGGGCACGCTCTATGCTCACTCCTTATCAACTGGGATATTCATTGGAACGTAAAACATCATAACACCATAATACGGTAATTGCTATCTCCAAAAAGACAGTTCCTAAGATTCGACTGATTCCATAACCAATCCTAACCAAATCACTGTCAAAATCACATTCTACGCACTCTGCTTAGATTTAACCAACAAGCAATAAGAATTGATTAAAGTTGCCTTCGTTGGCACACAAACTCTCAGTGACTTATCCATTACCTTCGTTTACGATCCCCCCGTTGTCGCAACAAGAGCTGCGCCTGAACTAGAAAGCACTTTTACTCTGCAGAAAATTCAAACTGACCCATAACTCGGCTTATTCATGTTGATTAAGAGCAATTCTAACGCTTTGCAGCCATCGTTCTGTTTGGTGAAGATGAACTCCCCTGCGTTCACTGTAGATTGTGATTCAGCTAGTCTAGTGAATTCCTTGAGTGTCTTGGATGTAGTGTATATCCCAGATCCAAATCTCAAGATTAATCTTTTCATTACAGCTAGCGGTACGATCTATTCAGGATTTACACTGGATCAAAATGGTATTGTAGTCGCTGATACTGTTTAATAGTATACTCTGAGCTCTTTAGTGGATATTAACACTATTGCACCAGTGGAACAACCTCTCTAAATCGGTAGCTCCATTCGAGATAATGCAATAATTGTCTCATATGACTCCACGACGATCTTCGAGCTAACTGTAAGTTAATCGCAAAGCCCTAATAATCCTGTGGTATTTGCCTTGACACTGTTGCATATCTTCTACGGAGAAGACTCACTAGTATTCACTGATTTTGGTGTACCAGTGTCAACTACAGAAACGGTCTTTTTAGCAATAGAATCAGAGACATCTTCTCTTTTTTTCGTGCTGTATTCTGGGTTCTATTCATCCAGCGCAAAAGCAGCACCTATTACGCAGTATTAAACCATGAAGGCTTCCGCAGAATAACTTGTAGTAGACCCTTAAAATCTTAATGGAAGTGCTACGTTATTTTTAAGTACAAGCTCCGTTTTAAGCTACTTTGTGAACAAATATCCAGGCAATCTGTCGAGTTTGAATTCAATTGCGTTAAGTAGCACAATACAAGTCTCTGTTGCTGCCAGTGACTCAGCCAATTCATACAGTGGTGTAGCTTTCTACCTTTAACTCGATTAGACTAGTTATAACTCGTTTAACTCGATTCCCGTTTCAGTGGATATTTCTGTGAGCACAACATCACAAGGAATTCTCAAAGCACTCAGTTATCTCATGGTTTTAACAATTGGTTTTGTTATTTGATGATTGTATGAGAGAAATCAATAAAACATGTTAAACACACCTTAGAAATCTATGGGTTTGTTGTATTTTGGGTGAATTTTTACATTCAATAAATAATTAATAAAGAACTCATAAATTAATCCAGTTTTTAACATTTCGTTTACACTAATATTCTCTCTCTTTTCTAATTTCCCTTTTCCTTATTTTTGAATTATCAAGCATATGAGATTACAGTTTCAAGCAATCACAATGAAGTATTTATTTGCTTAAAATAAACTGCTAAGATATTTTCCTAAAATCAATTACAATTTCCCAGATTTAAATACCTTTCTTTTAGATTTCCCCCTTCCCTTCAGCGAATGTAAGGCATATTCATCTAGTGGCTTGTATTTTTCAAGTAAATCTTGCCCGCGAAGCAAACACAAATGATTTTGTAATGTTTAAAAGTCTGTGTCCTCTTTTGAAATGGTCAGGATTTTTGATAGATTATTGATGCTTAATTTAAAATATATTTTTTGATAAACAAAAAAACCCACAAATCAAGAATAAATACAAAGATTAAAAGTTAGTTTTTATCTACTAAAATGGCGCAGATTTCTGTATTATCTTCTCCTTTTATGCTGCTTGTAATAGCAATATTAATAAACTAAGCTTTAACTTGCCATCCAAGCTGCGTCTGTGATCCAAATTCTGATGTTTGCCAATCCTGTATTGACACACATTCAACTCTAGATCCAGACTCTCTTTCATGCTCCTGTGAAACTGGATACTATGTTAAGACTTTCGACCCATTCAGCTGTGCTTAGTCTCTTGAAAATTATGAAGATCCCTCCTATTCTCCTTAGGTGTTTACTTCATCGCTTGAAATCAACAGCTGTGAAACAAACATCAAGCGATACACGAAATACACTTACATCAACTTGATTTCAAACTAAATCAACATCGACAACAAAGACTACCTCTCGACTGACATTTCCTTGGTCGTTAACCTCGCCCTCATACCGGAACAATGCAACTCATACATTTCCATGAAAGTCCAATACAAATTAGCAAATGTCTACTTAAATTTCCCAGAATAATTAATTAATTCTACCATTGATAGTACTTCTTCATCCCCAGAATTCCTGCAGTCTTTTAGTCTCCTATTACCTTTGTCTAACATCAATGAGTACGCCGTATTAAACTCCACAGACACCTCAGTCATCTCCTACATCCTATCATTGCAAGTACTTCTTGGATATGAGCACACTTATCTTCGAGCAGAAACCTTTGATCTTCTCATAAACTTCCAGAGAAATCTCGTTTTTGTGCTGAATGACTCCGTGGATGTCAACATACTCCAAACTGAGGGGTGCTCTACTGGATCTGATAATTGTCTAGTCATGGTTGACTTGGATACAATTCAAACTGTCTGCACTGATCCTACCTGTGCATAGACAAAAGATCATAAGGAAATTTATTAAGTTGGGGATGTATTCTACGCGAAAATAGCTTTCGCTGATGCAACCTACACGAAATAACTTGAATTTGTTTCATTATATTTCAAGAATGACTAAAATGAAGTTTATGATTTTTCAAAGTTGGCTGAGTATACTTGGTAAAATAATGGACTGTTTATATCGTTGCCACTTGTGGAACCGTCAAAGAATGCAATTATCTAACTCAGTCTCAAGATAAGTCCAGTCGATGGTGGGAATAATAATACACTTCTTAGACGAATGAGAAATCTTGATAATTTATCTTCATCTAATAGCACAAATAGCAATATAACTGGGACAGCTCCAAAACAGTAGCAGCAATAATAATAGGTGATAAATAAATCTATTAAATTCATTGCAACGATTGCTTAACCAGCAGTAGTTAAGCCAAATTCTGCAAGGATCTTAGTTACCTTACAAGAAATTGGTTTATTATTGATTTTTGTGTTAATAATATGAATAGATGAACTCAGTCTCAGAGAATAAAAATAACTTTTTTCTTCAATTATACATGGACTAAATCAATACTCATTAAGTGAATAAATAGAGATAAGTTAACCTAACCTGTAAATTGTTTGTGTCAGAGTGCAGAATATCTTGGGATCCCTTAATTTCCTTAAAAATGTATTCATTCATCATTTTTAATGATTTGGAGAAAAAAACCCAGCATATACATACTGCGAGAATCATTTGAGAAGAATTATTATTTTATTTAAGAAACTTAATTAAATTCCAATGAATCCTTGAAGATATTTGTTTTTAATCCTCTGAAAGGAGATAAAAGCTAGGAGATATAAACATTAAATGA
>Ga0302271_10000198_pt1 | contig 55278 bp, 23 predicted proteins | sample III_Bog_N1_1_FD_198767 | JGI IMG/M metagenome (GOLD analysis project Ga0302271, IMG submission 198767) | Peat permafrost microbial communities from Stordalen Mire near Abisko, Sweden - III_Bog_N1_1 | ecosystem: Environmental > Terrestrial > Soil > Wetlands > Peat | place: Sweden: Abisko...
CAGAAGAATTCATTGTTATTCGTGTATTATTCTCATCGCTGTTTAAAATATAAATCCTTTCTTGCCATCAAAAAAGTTAGAAATATGATGATTCTGTCTCATTCTAGACATTAATTCTACAAGATTGTATTATTTTATTGTTAAAGAGCAAATAAATCATTTTCAAAAGATCATAAAAAGGTGAGTGCTATTATTGAAAATCTTCAAATATTTCATGGAATTTACAATAAACATTTTTGTAAATACAACAGAGAAAAATAGCTCTAATTTCAAAAAGCGAATTGATAGAAGGAGAAAGACACTAACATTGATATTACATTATAAATTACTTTTTCTTGCAAATTATTTCTTTGGCTCCTTTATTTTGATTTTCATTCATTTTTGACAAGAAAATCAAAGGGATGCAAGGAGAACTTTATTGAAAAATGCTATTTTCTCGATGGTAAATTTGAAATTACGATTAAAAAGAGGTAGTTAATATGCTCTTTCTATGATTGAAATACACATCGGAGCCAAGGAATCAATAGAATTCGTCAATGCTGATTTATACTATTTACCGTTTTGTAATTTATTTGTTGTGTGGTTGAGCATATTTCCTGCAATAAATCGAGGATCAAGATTCATAGTGCTTTAAAGCTCAGAGAAATCAATCACATCAGGGGTAGAATCCATAAATATCTTCTTTTACTTAGCTATTACAAGACTCGAATATATTTCTCTACTATTGCCTTTATCTTTCTTCATTTTCTGCTTAGGATACCTATTTTCCTTGTTGCTTGCTTCAATCGCAGGCTTCTTCCCAATGAAATTATTTCCATGGGTGCTATCTGCGGCGGTTATTCTTTTCAATGGGAATGCTGAAGATGAATAATGTGTTTGATTTGCTAATTTATCATATTTAACTTTACGAATAATCCATTTTTTCCTACCATTTTTCTCATCAACTCGACTCAACGCCACCGAAAACTACTCCTTCAAGACAGTATTTGCCCATCCCATTGCGTATGGATTCTATTCCATCGAGCCATTAAACTCATCATCTTCATATTAGCTGCTATTATGATTGTCGTTGTCGAGATTGTTTGTTTGATTGTTATTATTTCCATAGTAATAGTGGTTCTAAATGTTTGAGGTGATATTTTCGTTTCCATTAGAATTATTGCTAATCGAATCTTGACGAAGATTTGAAGTGCTCCTAGCATTTTTATTCTTCACTGAAGATATTCCTTATGTCGAGGATATCTGAGAACCAGAAGGGTGATGATCTTTATGCAAAAAGAATCTATCTTTTACTTAGCTAAACGGGTCTTATCTACTTTGAAGTTTTCTTTTTCCTCCTTCTGAAGTCAGTGGTACTTGTGAGCCTCTAATCGGAGAAAGTTTGTTGGATTATTTGAGAGTTGTCGTTGTAGTTTTTAGGTCTTTTTCGGATAGTTAAAGACTAGAATTCTGTAATTTTTTTAGTAATCCTCTTTTTTGTTGATTTCCTGTGCGTGTTATTTCTGATCTAAGCCATCCACCTCCACCATCACTTCCACCTGCTGCTTGCCATAATTCAATAGACAACAATAAATATTCATGCTTTTTTCATAAATCTACTTTCAAAAATGATTCCTGTTACTTTAAGAAAGTGAATAGCCATTTGCAGTCTAAGGAAGAGGAGTAAGATTCTTATTCACAGGAATTGGTTACTCTTTCGAGAGGGACCTTTGTTGCTATTCCTACTATTGAATAGATAAACTTCTAGAAAAATAAATAGATTGAAATGAAAGTGCCTCATTAGATTCAGGGACAAACTAAAGAGCATGAGCAAACAGATCTAACAAATAATAATTTCATTAAAAAACAAATCGCAAAAAGAAATATTAAAATATTTAAGTACTTTAAAGTATCTCAGGAGAGAGGCCTCCAATCGCTGCTGCTGCCATCTTCCCTTACTCCACTTTTTAGGCAATCCTTGCCACTTTGACTATTCCCTTTGTAATTATCAGAATTAATTACACACTCACATAAATGTTCACTTCTCCCTTACATTCACTAATGTATTAATCCTTTTCATTTATCTCATTATGAATTGCTTCCCCCCACTTTTTCTAAATTTAATATTTTCAGCAGTTTCCTTCTTGAATCAATTTAGTTCTCTTTCTCCTTTTTCAAAAAAAAAGTAACTCTCAATTATATTGCAAATCCCAAAAAATGAAATGGAAAGCTAAGTTATATTTTCTTTTTCTTGGAATTAATATTAATTTGGAAATGATGAATTCGTTTTGATTACCATATTAGTTTGTGTTACATGTAATTCAAGAGTAATATTTCATTGTTTTCTCACATTTCAAACTTTTAATTCCCTTTTTCGAATCATTCTAATAAGGTTTCAATTGCAATAACACATCATCTTCCTTCAGTATTTTTGTCTTTCCAAAAATGTTAAACTTCAGAACAGTTGTCAGCGGAACATATACTATCCTGAGAATATAGTTCATACCTCAAGTATAAAAGTAGAGAACAGTATTGATATATTAGTCTATTTCTAAGAATTATCTTTGGAGAAGTGAAGAGAAAAAGTCGAAATATTTTATCTCAAAAAAAAAATTAAAAAAAACAAATCTCAAAACAAAAAAATGAAGAAAATTATTTGTTTACTGGCTGTGCTTGCATTAGTTTCTTGCATCACCTACCCGGAGTTCACTCAGTGTGATGAAAGATGGGGCGATGAAATCCTTGGAAGTGGACCTTCTACAATCTGTGATATCGGATGTTTGATTTCTAGCGTGTCTATGTTCCTCAATAAATACGGAGTTGTCATTAAAGGCTAACTAGCCGATCCTGGTCTTCTCAATACATGGCTCGATGAAAACAACGGATACAACGGAGAGAACTTCTTGTGGGCATCCCAAGCGGCTTTTGGATTCAATTACCTGGGTGAATAAGCTCCTTCTGAAGTCACTGCTAACTTCGATCAAGGAAACGTTGTAATTCTCCATGTCGACCACGGCCATCACTATGTTTTGATGAACGGCTATGAAGGAGATACCTTCTACGTAAACGATCCATACTACCCTGTGACTTACTACACCTTATCTGATGTGGTTGCTTGCAATATCTTCTCTGTACCAGCTGAATTATAAAATTTCGTTAATCTCAGAAGAAACAATGTCAGCGCCTGAATAGTATTTCCATATCTATCAAAATGAACACAAATATATACAATTTATATATTGTTTAGTTTAAGAACTTTGCTAAGAAACAACTCAGATACTTCATTGTGATTATCAATTTTTTACAGCCTTTTTTGTAGCATTGTGAACCGAATCGAAAAGGGGAAAATAATAATTGGCTTTGAAAGAAACTCAAATAAAAAATTAAATTCACAATTGTCATTCTTTTTTGCTTTTGGAATCGATAATCTTACATTGTGGAAGAGAAGATTTTTTTGTCTTGTGGAAATAAAAATTCTTTCACAAATCCAAAGAAATACATCAAATCTGTATTGTTTTTGAATTTGATTCTTTTTTCAGTCACAAATTTCTCAGTTTTGAAGGATTTGAAATGCATTGACAGACATTTCATATTTTGGAAATTTTATTCTTGAATAATAATAAATATTTTTAACAAAAATCAAATCTAAGCTCATAAGGATACTAACTTAGTTTAATTAATTGCTAATAACAAATCACTGAATAATCGATTGATCCAATGAAGTTTACTACCTATTTAAAAATGATGATTTGTTGAGATAAAAGTGCAATAATAAAAAAATCAACTAATTTAAATGATTTTATTGTCCCGTTGGGTATCTACTGTAAAAAATCTTGTTGCAAATAAAAATTATAAATAAACGACTAAAAGGATTATTTCAAAGAGATTAATTGATCTGTGAGAAAGAGAAAGAGAGAGGGAATTAAGAGAAACAAATAAATATAGATAGAAACATAGAAAAAGTAAAGTTCTTTTTGAAAAATAAAATAAACACAAAGTTATCCTCAGAAGCCTTCGAAGATAATCACTCAAACCAAAGAGCAGTATCTAGCATAAACATCTTCCTAAATTACAGCAAATAAACATAAAATTAACAAAAATGGGTGAAAGCAACTCCAAACCTCAAGTAGACAACGATTTTTTGAGAAATTTCGAGCGAGATTATAAAGAAATCGGTGAAGAATTAGACAATCGTTTAGGCAATGTGAAAGTGTTTCAAAATGGTCAGGGCGATTGTGTAGCAACGAAAAACGCCTTCGCTCAGAACAAAGACGACATTGAGAATTTCCTATCAACAAGTCTTGCTAAGGCACTGAACATCAATTGCAAGTATCTTATGAAACTACATTCTTATAAAATTCACACAGATGATTCGATGTGCGGATCAGTTAACGGTATCACAACTTATCATTAGTATTTCTAAAATACTGTCTAAGATGAGCTCATCAGAAGAAATTAAGTCAATCTCTATTATCAAGAGCAAGAACTTTGGGCGATTCTCTATTCCATCATCTCAGCATCTGCTTACCTTGAGACAAATAAACATCTCCCACTCTCCGATGTTCGACCTTGCAACGTTTATTTCACACCCAGAGGAGAAGTCAAGCTAATGCCTTTCGGGTAAATACTTAAAGCAACAAATAATTTATCTAAAACAAATATTCATTTTTTCATTCTTCACATTCTTTTCTTTGCTTCCCGCTTCCACATTGAGTAATTGATCAGTTTAAGTTTTTCAGACAGAGGCAGTTTCGATTTATTGCCTATTTCAGCTCTGGGATATCTTTTATTTTATTAATCCCCCCTGAATTCACTGAAATTTAGGGGTATTATTACTGATTTTGTTTAAAAAATCCCCCCTATCCCCAAATAAATATCTCTTCAATCTAATGATTTCTTCTGAATTTATTTCCCATTTTGAGTATTATTTCTCATTATCTTGCATATCTTTCTATTTTTTTTTGTTGCAACAAACCAATCTTTATCAAATTTCCCTCCTTGACTTTTTCTTCTTTTTGTTTTTTAAAAACTTCAGAGCCTTTCTAGAAGACCAGTCAGCTTATGTGAAGTCAACTATCCAATTCACACCAGCATTTTTAGCTCCTGAGTAGCTTGATAAATTATCTCATCGTGATAGCAGTAATCTAGTTATCTCCTAAGAAAAATGTGATGTCTATGCAATTGGCATGACACTCCTGAACTGCGCTACTCTCTAAACAGAAGAAAGCTGCTATGATTTCAATTAGTACGTCATCGATAAAGGCAACATGAGTGGACTATTTGAATTCATGAGGAATCAATACAGCAGATTCTTGTGCAACATTATTTCAATCATGCTAAGTGAAAAACCTGAAGACAGACCAACACCAAGTACAATACTGTCGATCCTTTAGCCATATGAAACTGAGATCCTCGCATTAAAGTCATTCAATCCAGATAAGCAGACCATCAAGGAATCACTGGATGCTCAAAAAATGTCATAATTAGCTCTGAATGAAAAACAAAATGAGAGACTTTTCTCCGTTGTAGATGAGCAAGTAGATGATAAACTCCTTCATGGATCGACGTTCGTGCAAGTTCAAACTTTCAAGGACAACGATGTGGTCTATAACCGCAAACAAGAAGAAGGCAAATATGAGTATTTGATCTAAAGTGAAGCTGGTAAACCAATCGAAAGATTAGAAGAAGAGTTCTTCTAAGATGATATTCACAACTAGAGATAACAAATAACCGAGCAAATTAAATTACAATAACGGATAGAAGCCAATCCTTAATTATACGCTCAACCATAGTATGTTTATGCGAGCTAATAGCAACAATAGCTCCTTCCTTCACAATAGATCTAGCAATCATAAGTTGTAGATTCCTCAGTGGTTTTCAAGTAGTTGCAGTAACCAACACAATCTAACAAGGTTTCTACTTATCTTGCTCCATAATTCTAAAACTAATATTAATCTGCAATTGTGTCTCAGTATGCTTATCAAGAAGACGACAAGCCTACATACAGTTAACTCGCAAGCCGAGCTGTGATTTAATCTTAGCAACGCATCCCAGTTGATGACTCCATGCGAAGAGCAGCTGCTTTGAATGCTGGTGCTTATTCGACACCAAATTACATTCCGAATACTTAATATCAATAGAGCTATAATTTCATTTAAGATGTCTAGCCGATCTAAACGAATACAGCCCTTTCTTACGTACAGCATGTTGATAACAATCCTAATTATCTTCTGACACCTAGCAGCTCGAATAATAATTATGCAGCTGGTTCAGTACAACAGACACCAATTAATTAGTATCTTTATCAGAATGGACCATCATCTAAATCTTCATAAGTCATGTCACCACCGTTTCCAGGTGGACCACAACAACAACAAGCTGGAATTAATAAATACCATGAATCAGCATATTACGATTTGAATGAAATCAACAGACGAGTTGATACGGCTTTGCTCAATACTAAAGATGCTATTAGATAGTCATAAACAGGATCAATTTAGAGAATTTGATAGCATAACTAATAGTAGATTAATTAGAGAAGAAGGCAGGCTCAATCAGTAGCTAATTCGTTTTATTGTTGTATTTTTTTATTTTGGATTTTAAATGTGAAAAAAAATATTATTTATCACACAAAATACTTACTTTAGATACTTTTATTCAAAATGTCATTGAAAAATGAATACAAAAACAATAATTTTGTTAGAAGTTGGTTTTAACGAACATTCCGATAATAATAAATTACTTAAAATAGGAAAAAGTAAAAAGAATAGACATTTTGGCTTTTGTCTGATCTGTTTGCTTTCTTTTTCTTCTTCCTCACTATTCAATTACCAGTTCAATCGAAAAGATAGATTATTATATCCTGAATTAGAAATAATATCGAGGGAAACTTTCGTATTAAGCAATGAACTTTAGTCTCTAAGAAAATAATAGTCTTTTCCTTTTTTTGTAATGAGATTACAAATTCCTTTTTAGAAAGATTAGGGATGAATAGCTCCTTGATTATTTCAGGTATTAAATTGTACTATTAAAAATAGAGAGTGAATATGCGTTTATTCAGGTGTTTATGTCTCTGTGAGACTTCAAATTAGCAATCCACTTGAATTAAGAAAACAAATTATAAAAAAAAATTAAAATAGGACGCAAACAAATCTCAATAACACAAAATAGATTTGTTTATTGTTCTTTCATTTTTATTTTTTTTTCTCAGAGTTTTTTCACTTTTTTTCACAAAATCCTACCCTCTCCACTCCAACGAATGAAGCATTTTAGAGTCACACCTACTAACACAACTGAGAATGGCATCAGAACTGCTGAGGAAGCCCTCAAAAAAAAATACAGTTAATACAATCTGCAATTGTAATAGCTTAAGCTGCAAACTAACTAGCAACAAAAAGGAAGTAGCTCCAGTAGAAATTCACTTCAATCTGAATCAGAAAGTTTCAGAAAACAGACAACTTCGTTAAATGGCATTCTCTCTCCTGAAGTACAATCTGAAAAAGAAGCACCAAAGGGATTGTCGTAAACTGAAGGGAAGAAGTTTTTTTAGAAAAAAGGGAGAAATTAAAAGAAAAAGAAGATGAGTTTTAGGATCAATGATGTCAACTCGAAGGAAGACGAAGACGTACAACTGAACTTGAAGTTCCACTCAGAATCAAGAAAGCTAGCAAGTATTCTTTTGAAAGAAGGAGGTTAATATGCTGATCCTGCATCAGGAGCTGTTAATCGGTCAGATAAATTTGGTAACCAAATCGATCATAAGCAAAGGAAGTAGAAGATTTCCTTCAATGAAGACCTCACTGTTATTGAAGTCGAAAATTGGAAAAAGTATAATAATCATATGTATGATGAGGATGAAGAGAAATGTGCATGTATTGTGTTTTAAATGATCTTCTTTGCCTATCTCCTCAGTTTCTGAGATCAACTCAGAAAGTGAAGGAGAAGCCTTTCGGGCTAGGATTTTTAATTATTTGATCTTAGAGAGAGGTATAAAAAAGATGGAATCTATTAGTTGCCTGCTTAAGAAGAAGTATCAGCAAGAAAGGGAGAAAATTATAAAAGTCTAATTATTTTTCAAGGAAAATTTGAATAATCACGATTAATTGATTTTGCTAAGCTGTAATCCAACTATCCCCTTTTCTCCTCCCCAAAATCGGAAAAAATAGTTAATTATTCCAGTGAAAGCTCATTATTAATTGAAACGAGTAAGAAGATGAATAGGTGGAATCAGAGATTATTTTAAGCTATCGATAAATCCAATGCTCTGTTAAATTTTACTAAATTTTAATAGCGAATAAAAAACAAAAATAACATGAATAAAAAGACTTCATTTTTTATTAGTATTTTTTTTATTTTATTAAGACCTTGAGGCCTAAATAGATTATTTTTAGTCAACAAATTATTGACTTTTATCTAGCTGGATTTAAAAACCAATTTTACTCTTTTTCTTTCTGTTCAATGTAAACCCTATTGTTGGCTAGAGAAAAGTTAAATATCTAAGAAAGGAAGGAAAAAGAATAATAAAGGAATTGATTTTAAACTCAAGAGAAGAAAAAAAACTTAGTTTTATTATTGATTCTGTAAGAAAATATGATTTAAAAATTTTTCTAGGTAAAATTTGTAATTTTGTGGAAAAAATCAAAAATAATGTGGATAATTTAAGTAAATTTCAAGCAAGTTTTAAATGGTTTTCTAGTTTATTTTGAAAGATTAAATTTTACAACAACATTAAAAAATGTAAGGAAGCTTAATAATTATTTGAAATCTGATGATGTTTGTTTTAGGGGGAGGGGGGGGGGGGGGAATACTACAATTTATGTATGTATCCATTGATTTGAGCTCGAAAAAATTATTGATGCTCTCAACTTCAAAGAATCCACTCTTAAACAATAATCCAATTCTCCTCTAAAATAAAATAAAACATTGAATTAGCAATTTTTAGCTTTTGTTTTTTTTCTTTCTTTTGGATGCGAAAGATGATGAAGAGATAGTGTTATTTGCTTAAGCTCATCATTAAAGTATTTTGTCTTTTTTTATTGGAAATTTAAGTAATTGCTCATTATTTCCCAAGTTGGTTTTAATCAACAAATGAGCTGAAATTCTTAATACTAACTTCATAATTTGCAGTACAACAAACACTATGATTTCCTTTATTTTATTATTAAAAAATCCAATATTATTTAACATCCCAAGTAATTAAACAATACATAAGCTGTGTAATACAAATTCGAGTGTTTATGTAAAATAGAAAAAACACTTTAAAAGATGAATTCTATTAAATGAAGGATTCATTTTTTTCTTTCTTGGATATTTCTTTAATTCGAATCTCTGCATAAAAATATTCCGATAAACAAGTATTTTTTAAATAAAAATTTTGAATGATCGATTTTTTGCTTTTTCATAGTCAAACGAATGATAAATACTGAGGAGAAATTATTTGAAAAATTCAAAAAAGTGATTCCATTTGGATAGCGAACTTTGTTGGCTGATTTTGCTGCGAATTAATTGTTCTTTTAGAAAAATACATTCTTCACTCCCACGCAGACTCGTAATACACTTCTTGTAGTTGAGAGTAGTAGTAGCAGAAATTCACAAACAAATCAATAAAACCCCACAGAAAATATGAGTTCTTCTTTTTTTCTTTTATTTGTGTGGGTATGGTTAAAATCCCTATGTGTACTCGCTTCTTCAAATGAATTCCAGCAAGTTGTAGAGTTTTAATGGTATCCTAAACTCGTCGAATGCGATAGTCAGCTGAAAGCCTGTTTGATAACAACTTCTCCAACAGATATTGCCATCTTTGATGAGGAGACAATTTATTTGTCTGAGAGTATTTCTGTTTCCTCTGAGCCTATCAAATCAATGCGGATTCTTCGTCACTAGCAGAAGACATTTTTGCTGATAGAATCTGAATAAACTGAGCTTATTCTCTATGCACTTGAAGAAATGGAGAGCGCAGAATAAGAATAACAAGAAGAAATTTAGCCAAATGGATTGAATAAATAGGAGAAAAATTCCTAGGATTTTGATACTTTTGGAGATAAGAACAGTGGAAAAGATAAATATGAAACCGAAAATAATCCAAAGAACGAACAACTTGAAAATCCATAAAGTTATCTCGAATAATAAGATTAAGAATAAAAATTATTTCCTAAAGATAAGAGAAATCACTTTAGAAAGAATTGGTGGTAAAAATGGAGAGGATGGCTCAAAGATAAAAGAAAATCCTTCAGAGGAAAAGTGTTTAATATGTTTTCTTCGAATCGTTCAAAAGATGAGTTCTTCAAGCATCCAAACATAGATCTAGTAGCAGGAAGTGCAGTAGTTTCATTTGACAGGGATAACACTGTGATTGTGCGAGTGATTGATTCTGGAAGCATTTAATTCAAGGAGTAGCCCTTATTCTGGATTGAATGGAGATTTAAATTATCTGAACAAACGAATTTATGTGCAATTCAAGCTGTAGAAGTGATAGCTGAAAAATAAATCATAGTTATCAACGATTCTTGTGGAAAGCTATGGATTGGAAATCTACATTTCTACCCACCTTATACCTTTAGTAACATTGTCCACAGCATTTCTCTGACGGAATACACTAAGATTATCCCTGGTTTGGATAATAATCACATAGATGATCAAATTCTAGAAAGGCTTTACGTTGACGATTTAAACTCTCAGATTATCTTAGCTTTTTCTTCCAAACTCAGAAACTGTCTTGTGATTGACACAGTAGGCTTTAATTTTACAAAATCACCAATGACACAATTTCCTTATGCTTTTCACAGAATCTGGGAAAACACCTAGCTGTCTTCGCTTAAAGTTTCGCATGATAAAGCTGAATTCTTTATCGAAGGAGGTTTAATTCTCATACATAATTTTGAGAAATCTAAACTCTATTGCTAGCCAAGTTTTGAATATTCTGAATAAATTATCTAGCCTAACTTACGAGTTGTTGCAGCTCTTTAGTCAACAATTTCTACTAAAACACACAAAATAGGTGCATTCTTTGCATCTGCGGATAGAGAGCTCCGTAATAAAAACTACAAGCAAGATATTAACATCTTCAACTCAAGCAACCCTCATACCCACAAAAACCACAAGAATTTTAACTAAAAATATAGCAAACTAAGTTTTTTCGTGTTGTCGTGCTCTGACCCAGAGGAGATCTAAGCAGAAGATTTAACTCCCGATTCCTCTTCACTCAAAGAAACTTCATAATATTTTTTTCTCGATTCGATGGATTGCATGTCTAAAACATGTGAAAGCATCCTCGAAGAGAATTCAGGAATCTGCAAAGAAACCTAGCCAAAATAACTTAAGCTCATACGCATTTCGTAAAGACAATTTTTTGGAGATGACCCTAAAATTCTAGGCGTGATCATAATTGCAATCGTGTCTGCAATCATTCTCTCCTAAGAAGAACGATTTGGGAGATCGCAATAACAATCAGCTGATAGAATCTGTGAAATGAAGTCAAATTTAAAGAGCCAGAATGAAGACTAGATTCCTGCTAAGAATAATCTCCCCAAAGAAAGAAGCACGAAGGAAGCACGAAAAGTAATGCGAGCTAAATTCAATTAGAAATTTAAATCAGCTACCTGCCAGAAAACAATATCCATAGATAATTAATCTGAATTACCCAGCAAAGATTTTTCAGCTTCTGCATCCCCTCAAAGAATCGTTAATTTCTATGGGCTATAATCATCCCCAGAGCAAATTTAGTCTCAGTCAACTCAGTAACCTCTCTCAGCTTTGAACGTGAAGCGCTCTCACTCGTCTTCAATGAGTCCTTTTCTAGGTTTAGAAGAATAACTTTTTGAACAGTAACTCCAAGAATAAATGGAATCTACTTAAGATTCCTCTCATGGCAGCAGTGATAGAGACGAATAGCAGTGGGCAATCATGTCAGATCTAGACTGGGAAAAGACTTCATCTTACAGCTCAGAATCATATGAAATCACAGTGAGAAAGATAAAATGTTTATCCCCTCCAACTGCAACATTCGATATCCATAATTTTTCCAGGATAAGTGAAGATTTTTTCAACGAATCGACTGCAACAACAGCATCAACAACGCCATTACTTAGACCATCTCAATCAGAATCTATCACAAATAATACTAAAAATAATGATAATACTCTTGCTCTCCCCAATCTATTTTAAAGTTAATAATGAACTTTCAGAGATATTAATAAAGCACTATCCCCCCTATCATATCCCATCACGAAACACTTCTCTTTCGCTTATTTGATGACTTCAATACTAATTTTGATCTCGATCTTCTTTTCTATTTCAGATTTTCATAAACTTTCCCCCTTTTTTGTCAAAACATAAAATTAAATTATTTGTAGATAAATCCATATTGATACCACAATAACATTACTACTTACCTTCCCTTCTTGTATTATTTTGTTTCTGCTCTTTCACGTTAACAAGAAGATATTCTTTGAGTGACTAGATTTATTTTTAATCATTTATTTGAACTTTTTACCATGTTTTATGGGGAAAATTATAATCTAATCTTGTTTGATTCATTTGTAAGTTTTCTGGGAAATAATCTTAGAGGGTTTGACTCTAGTTATGATTTTTATTGATTGCTGGGCTTAAACTCAGTTGCTGCTCTGAGGTCTAGTGAATTTCAATTGTTTAATTAAATCAGCGGAATTATTGTTTTATGAAAAAGTAGTCTTGCAAAAGATTATTGCTTTGGAAGATTTACATAATCTTTGAGGCATATGTGGCTCTGTTTTCATCTGTTCTCTGCTAGAATCTTTCTACGATGACAACAGTAACGGAATCCTTAATGACAGACAATTAGGTTTAGCATTTTAGCGGTGTCTAGTGCATTTTGTAGATTAGTAAATGCTTTGAGCACAGCCAAAAACAGCAAGAGATGATTGTGTTCGATTTGAAGAGCCAGCGTGAATTGTTTAGACTGCAAGACGTGCAAGGATATAGTCTCATAAAGGATTCCATACTTGATGACTCATTTTACATTCTTTTAATGGGACCTTAGAATTCAATAAAATACTGCTAAATCTCAGAATAATTAGACTTTAATTTTAAGAAATGTGGTTACAATGACCATCATCTTCATCACTCAGAAGACGTAATTCACAGAATTCTTCTAAAAACTCTTTATTTCCCTTATTCTTTGTGAAAATTCAAACATTTTTATTTTAAATCTAGGTTCTGATAGTGGAGGAATTCAGTGGAGAAATCACTGATTTCATTTTTTATATTTCTGAATGTGGAGCTGTTTTTTCTTTGAAGATCATAGGCGGAAAAATAACGACAAAATAGGCTTCTTCATGCATAAATCATCTAAATATTAATGATGTGCTGATGTTTAGTATGATTGAAATGAATGAACAAGGAAATAGTGGTGTTTCAAGTGTTTTTTCGAATCAACCAATCGCGATTTTTGCATCAATGAAAACAACAAACAATTCTTATCCAGAAATTGCACTAGTTTGTTGTTAACTAGAAAAAGATGCATAAAATACAAATCTCCCAGTATGTTAGTAAATACCAGTAGCATTTCCTACCCATTCTAGCTCTGCCAGCAGAGATTCACTAAGAATGCGGAGATTGTCCTAAAACTTTTTCTGTTTTCTTTCAATAACTCCAAATTCAACTTTTATTGCATCTTACAGTGTATTTCTGCCTTCAACTAAGGAGCAACTGAAGATTCTTGAAGATCTTAGAAGTAACAGTATCAGCAGAGCATATTTCCCAGGATATATCTACCATTCAACAATTGGATATAATTTCATAGTCCTCTAGTTAAAATATCCGTTAGAGTCGCAGAATAATGATAAATTTATACTTATTTAAGTACTATTCGATTAGAATAATAGGAACATAACAATACAATTTGAGTCTTCAGCTCATACAAGCCTTCAGGCAATTCACTAAATTATTAACCAATAAGGAGAACAACATACCTAACATTAATCCTAACTAATAACTAATAAAGTCCCTCCCAGACATCTTAGATCTACTACACAATCATCACCTGACATCGTATCCCCCTTAGAATCACACAAGAGACTCACATCCGAAGACAAGGACAAAATCGAAAAGACCATAAAGACTGAAGTCAGCAGCAATACACCCAAAATTATCAAGATAGTATGCGGTGTTGTTGGAGGGATTGTGTTTATAATATTCTTAGTAATCATTATCAGAATCGTTCGATCACATCTGCTGAAAAATGCTCAAGAAAGGCAAGAGCAACTGCAAAATTAGATTGCACAACAAAATATTCCAAACAACAATAACAACAGTACGCTTAGACTGCAACAAAATCAAGAGCAACCATAATAGCACTTAGGATAACAGTAGTAGTAATTGCCATAATAGTTTCAGCCTTTACCTTAAACTCAACAACAACAACCTTAATAGATCCCCATGGATTAGCAGTAGATACAATAGTTTATTTAAAATAATAATATGATTTTTTCTCTGCTACTGAATTCTTAGAATATTCATATCAACAACGAAGGATAAGGGGGGTAATTAGATCCAAACCAACAGTAAATGCTTATTAATGCACTAATATTATAACAATAATAACAGCAGTAATTGGTTTATTAATCGAACTCGACTTCTATTGGGATCGCAGGGTAGAACAGGAAAGAATCTAGCTCAGAAAACCATGATTCTGTTAATGTTTTGAAGTAAATATCTCAGCTGTCCATCAGCAAACAGCAGGAATTGGATAGGAATATACAGCAGAATTTCCAGATCCAAAGACAACAAGAACAAGGAGAAACTATTACCGATCATCCTCTTCAAGAGAAAGATGAATATTACAATAACAGAGAGCACTAAGAGCTGCCATATCTATCAGCTCCCTTGAAACTGGAATAAATCAATCCAGAACTGAGTATCAATCAAAGCATCGACAAACTCAACATTAACAACAGCAGTCAGATGAATAACGATATTAATATCCACAACGAAGCTAAAATTGGCTAATCAGTCCATTTTAAGGCTTCAAACAATAATAATTCGTAATTGCTAAGAGAAAAGTTTGAGAAGGAGCTTATTGGCTTACTTGCAAGTCAACTACCAAATCTTCCATCGGCTGAACTACAATAATAGTAATACCTGAGTCTTCAAAGGATCCAGCAGGCAGCTTAGTTTATACTACCTTCAGTTGGTCCTCCCCCTGAATATGAAGAAGTAGTTGAAGATCACGAGGAAGAAGATGAGAATAAAGAGAAAAATGGGTGTTACTAGAAGGTAGAGAAGGAGATAAGAGATGTCTAAGATGTTGTGGAGAAAAGGCCTGACAGCGAGTTGAATATTCAAGAGGAAGATCTTCACGAAAACGTTGATGTAAATGGGTAGAATAATTATGAGCTGAAATAACCAGATTTAGAGAAACTAAATGGTAAATTGGAGAAGAAAAATGCGAGTTAGTTAGAGAACAAGCAGTTGGAGAATTATTTAAACGAAAAAATCATCGAAGATACTTTTGCTAAACAACCGAAAGCTTAACCAAACTAAAGACCATAAAAATATGCTGATATGAAGGATAAATTACGAAAAAACTAAGAATAACAGCAATATAATCCCTTAGGAAACATCAAACCTGATTTTACCACTGATGCTGGAAATCTACATGACGACTACTTTAATAAGTTCAGCAAAAAGGATCGCATCGATGAGAAGCACTAAGCGTTATGTGGCATGTGTCTGTGCAATCCTCCTATGGTGTTTTTCGAGTGTGGACATGTTCTCTGCTAAGCCTGCACAGCGAAAGTCAAAAATTGTCCATTCTGCTAGCTTCCTATTACAAACACACAACGGATTGCGTTTGTTTGAGCAATGAATTCATTAGAGATTGTATAAAATCAACAAGGAAAAAAAGGAAATGTATTTTTTTAAAAAAAAAACTCTGTAATATTTCTCGTAACAAAATAAATATAATTTGAAGAACAAAAAAAAAAAGAGATGTAGAATCAAATAAATTCACAAACGGAGAGGATGTGATGATTGAGATGAAGTGAATTTAATGATGATATTCAAGAAATTTAAAAAGACAAGTAGAGTGTTTTTATATTGTTGTGTTTATTAATTTTTTGGAAATTAATTAAAAAATTTTAATGGTTGAATAAATATGTAATGTAACAACAAGAAGAAAAGTCTATGAAGAAAGATTATTTTTAATTATCACAAATAATTACTCCTTTTCGAGATAACAAAGTTGACTGGATTTGGATATTATTCTTTGGAATAAACTAATCAAAACAAAAAAAAATACAAGAAAAGAAAAAGATACGCCATTCAAATTGGTTCAGAATAATAGAAAAATAGATCCAACTAATCTAGCAGTTAAGCTGTATGGCCTTCTTCAGGAATCTGTTCGGCGGAGACAAAAAGAAGAAAAAGTAAGAATAATTGAAATAGTTACAGCATCCATAGACAAACATTTTGGATCATCAATTAGAATAGAAACTTTAATCTTAATCTCAAAATCATGACTTCAAATAAGCATCAGAATGCCAAAACTAATTCAAAGAATGCTTCATGAACAGTTGTTTAGTGAATGATTCTTTAGAAAAAGTATCAACAGAAGAATTAAAGGTACTTAGTCGTCTCCTCGAGCTCAAAGACAGTTAAAGATCATCTCCAACATCTCCATCTTTAATTAGCTATTTCTTGAATATGCTTCAGTCCAATAGCTTTTAGTTACCTTCAAAACTGAAGATTCTCACAGCGTTGCATAAGTTTATCATAGAACTTGGGGACTAGTTTGCTTAGGAGTTTCTGGAACACAATCTAAATTAAGTTTTCTCATTGAACAAAAACAATTAAGAATATCCAAAAAAGAACAATAATATTATTAATTTCAAGTAAGACAAGAATGGCAATACAATCCCTAAAAAGGATATTGAAGGCTGGATGCATGAGAATATTCTTTAGCATTACTTTAATTACCTCCTACGTCTTGCGAATAATTATCAAATCTACAAGATATGCGTTGAAGTAAACTCAAAAACGACAACAACAAAATGAAATTAATCAAGATAAATTTGAAATGGTTTGGGTTATGATTAATTGCATTTTGAATTCTTAAGGAAGGAGAGTTGCCTGAGACAGATGATGCTAAACTAGACTATAAATTGAAGTTCATGTGGTTATTTAAGCTCTCTAATTTGTTCGAGTATATCCTGCCAATACATACAAATCTCCTGGTTGTCTTACGAGAACTCAGCGAATTGTAGTTCGTTCAAGATATTGCGTTACTTTTGCTGCATGATTGTGTTAGCTACTACAATGTGATGTCAAAAGAAATGAGTAAATTACTTGAGAGCTACACACTTTTAACAACAGTAGACTCGATTTCATTTTACTCGATTTACTGTGAAGTGTATGAGCTGTCTATGGGTTTGAAGCAGTTTTATAAGATGAAGGAATTCTTTGATTAATAGGACTTTATCATAGAGCCATTGTGGTTTAATTTGACAGTTAAAAAGCATAAAGAAATCGAGATGTATGCGAAGAAAGTAGAATTGTTGAATGTATCAGCAGCGGAGATGAGAAAAACACTCAAAAATGGATAAGGTGGACTTATAAAATAGTAATAAATGAATTTCACTGAAACTAATATGTACTATGGGAATATGATAGAGAAATAAGATAAATCATAGACTGATTTTAATGGGAATAATAGTAGCAGTGAGAAGAAGAAGATTGAGAGATTTCAGACTGACAGTGTAGTTAAAGATAGGTAGAAAATGAATTTAGAGGAGGATCATGAGGAAATGAAAGAGGAAGATATGAAGGCAATTAGAAAATATGAAAAGATGCTCAAAGAATAAAAGATAATAAAATAAGGAGAAGAAAGTGGGGAGGAAGATGGAAAGGAGGAAAATGAGAAAGAAGAAAATGGTGAAGAAATGGAAGAGGAAGAAGAAAAGGAAGATGAAGAGAAGGAGAAAGGAAATAGGAAAACTAATATGGATGCTTTCATAACAAATGTCTAGGATAATCAAGTGATTGAGAATTAAGAAATATTGTTCTCACCTGGAAAACCTGTTACTTTTAGATGCTAATTAGCTGTTAAAAGCAACAAAAGAGATGAAAATAATGAGGATAATAACAATGCAGTCGAGAAAGAATGCTAATAGATAATGGAAAATAAAATTCAGAATGGTGAGGAAGACTCACGAAAATAGAATGTAAGGGAATACAAGTAAGATAAAGGAAGTAATTATTAGAATATTGATGAGATTAAATGTTGTGGTGGAGGTGAAGATAAAAACATTAAGGTGCAGTTAGATTAAATGGCAAGTTGTGAGTCGGAAGAAGAAAATGACAGCGAGCCAGTTAGAAAAAGAGAAAATGAAAAAAATATCAAAGAGGATTTATCTGACTAAGCTAGTTTTGACAATACTCAGAAAGAATATGAAGAAAAAGAATAATAATAGGTTTATCTTGATGGAATTGAAGGAAAAAATGGAAGAATATCTGCTTCAAAAAATGTTAATTAAGAGTAGTGTTTTGAGTAGAAAAATGCTATGGAAGACTGCAATAATTATTGTGAATCAGAAGAAGATGGTAAAGGCTAGTAACTTGATCAAGAACCAATAAAAGGATAAGGAGGATAGTAAAATGAAAGTGAATGAAGAATTTATTATTAACTAAAAAACCAGTAAATAAGAGCATTTAAACTAACTACCATAACAAAATAGGTTTTAAAATTATGAGATTTGTTTAAAATCTTTTCTTTCTTTCCTGCAACTCTATTTTCAATGAGCATATTAAAGTTTATTTGGCTTAAGAAAAAAGAATCGCATTGAAAAATACACTATTTGAATCATAAATAGTTTTAAATTTTTTCTAATTTTGTGTTATTTCATGAGAACAAGCAATAAACCCTGTTTTAATGAAATTGTATTGAAATAATATTAAAAATAATTGTAAAGTTCTTATCTTCTAGCTTTCTTAATGACAAAAAGAGGAGCCTTTATTACATTAAAAAATTTGTTGTAGCATCTAATTGAAGTTATATTTTTCATTTCAAATAAAATCTAAGTGAAAATGTTTGGAATAGCTAGTAAATTAATAATCATGTTTTTTTTAAGCTTAGGAGCATTCTCATACTGTCTTCTAACGGCTGTGATTTGGGTAGATAGCAGATTAGCTGAGGAGATTTGAAATAAAAACTTGATGCTGCTAAAGGACAAATATTATCTAATAAAATTAAGTAAAAACTTCTTTTCTTTGGGAGATCTTTCCTATTAAAATTTATTGGCTTGGAAGATGGGAAATACTAGTAGGAGGGAGGGTAGCCAAGAGAAAAAGGATATTAAATAAATACTTTTGTAATAATTTTTAACGATTTTTGGTTCTTTTTTTCGCGCAATTTGAAATGAGTTTCTTAAGGTAATCTAATAACTTTCATCAGTTAAGCAATGGAGGTACTTCTCCAAATCGATCTGTGAGTCCAATCCAGTATGTTAAGCCATCTTCGGTGTATTATTCAGCTGCTATATCACCATCAAGAAGTTAGGTTCTCAATGCTAGTAAGAGATCTGCAATTCAAGGTGCGATTAGTCCTTCTCCTTTAAATATGTCTTAACTGCAATAACAAGATGAAATTGGGTTATGGAAGAGCCGTTGTAATGAATTGGAGACATCTCTATGTTAAGTGAATACAGATTTAGAATTGGCGTCATTTAAAGCTAAAAAAGCTAAAGATCTCGAAGGTAAAGTTGATGATATTCTCAAATAAAATGCACAGTTACTTGGAGAGAACGATTAGCTGTCGAAGTAGTTTTCCTAGAAGCGAACTGAGTCAGATATTTGGAAGAGCAAATACGAATCGTAAATGAATACGATCGTCTCGTTGAAATCGAACTATGAAACTGAGATCAAAAGACTGTAAATGGGTTTACAAAACCAACGGTAAATATAAGAAAATGTCTAAGAAGAGAAACTAAAAGACACTCATGAAGTGAAATAACAACTCATCTCGGATAATCTAACACAAATCGAGACACTCAAGCGATCTCATATTTCGAATATCACTCTCTATGAGGAATAAGTAAACAGAAATATGAAGAAGAAAGATATTTATTTATTTTTTATTAATTTTTTGTGTAAATTTTGTTGTAGCTTCGAAAATTGCGAGACACTGTTGGAGAAAGAGAGCGAGAGTTACAGATCCTACAAGGGAAGCTAATGGAGTCTAGAAATTATGCTGAGAGTGAGTCAAATAGATTGAACGAAGACAAGGAGAGACTTAGAGCGAAGATCTCTTAACTTGAGTTAGATTAAGCTAAGGAAATTGAGAATCAAAAAAGAAGAGGTGAATCACTAACCTTGGAGTAGATCAGTGCTCTGAAGAAATTGCATGGAAGTGAATTGGATGTATTAGAAAGCGAACTCAATAAGCTAAAGAATCTGCTGGAGATGAAAAATAATGAAATTCAAGTGTTGATAACGCAGAACAAGTAATAGAAGAGGAATTTCGAAAATGAATTGAATACTGTTAGAGATGAGAATGGTGCTTTGAAGGATAAATTACTGGAGAACAACAGATTCAAAGAAGAAGAAATTGAAAATCTTCAGAATAAATTAGCTAACTTGCATACAACGGATATTGCTAACTTGAAAAATAGACATGAAAGTTAAGTTAAATTGATAAACAACGAGAACTTCGAATTGTAGAAGATTATCAGTGGAAAATCAGAAGAAATTGAGAATTAGCTTCGGGAGAAAGTTAAATAAAGAGAAGCGTATAATGCTGAAGTCGACAGACTGCAAAGTGAAATCGAAACTTAAAGACTTAAATAAGCGATACTTGAAAGAGACAGATAGAAGGAATATGAGGAATCCTAAGATGCTTTGGATAGAGCAAATGCTGCTCATGTTGATTTTGCAGATTAGCAAAGAAAATAAGTAAATTTCTTAGAATCGGAAATTGAAAAGTTGAAGTAGTTATTGGTTCATAAAAATAACGAAATTGATGTGAATATCGCGTAAAGTAGGACGATTAAAAATAATTTAGAAGAAGACATCAGAGGATTGAAGTTGGATTTGTATGAATCGAGAAAAAATAAAGATAATCTTGAATATGTGAAGAATGCTTAGATTGAAGAGCTAAGAAACAAACTTCAAGCGATGGATGCAGTGAACAGTGAAAGAACTAGGAAATTTGAAGCTTAGATTGATTATCTTGAGAATGAACTCAAGAGAACTAGAGGTATGGGAATAATTGGTTAATTAAATTTTTTGTATGTTAATTTCTCTTTTTCTTTTCTTTTAGAAACGTTGGTGGTAAAGAACGAGGAAGTTAACAACCACTCCTTGCATAGAGAACTATTGCAATCTGAGAATCAGAAACTGAATGCTGAAATCGACAGCTTGAATAGTCACCTTGTACTCTTGGAAAAACTCAAAGCACAAGAAATATCAGATCTACGATAAAAACTAGAAAACTCAAATAACTACACAATTGAGTCGATACAAAATTCTCATAATAACTAAACAGAAGCATTACTTGCTGAGATTGATGATCTAAAAGCAGTAATTGACTTGAAAGATAGAGAACTACAAGAGAAAGTTTAGCAATATTCGCATATCGAGAGACATATCGAGAAATCACTTAGTAATTCTGGTGTAGATGTAGGTGAATATTAAACAAGAGTTTCGAGAATAAATGCTGCTGAAGCTACTACTGCTAAAAATATCTATGATGTGTTTGTTAGATCTAGATAGCCTTCATCAAATTCTGGAAAAAAACTTATGCCGAATAACTCAGGAGTATCACCGATTAAACGATCAAAGGAATTCGCAAACTGAGATGGATTGGATAAAGAAGATGGCAAAAAACCTTTAGGGATAGCAGACTAGGGAAATGAAAAAAATTAATAGTCTTTGTTTGATATTCAAAATGCAAATATTTTAACGAATAAGGTTATTTTTTGTAAAATACTTTTCTTTTATTCATTTTTTATCTAATTTAGATCATTCACATTTAGATTGAAAATTATGTTCATTTTTAATGGTTTTCTGCTTATTATTCATTCAATTTCTTCTACTTTGCATAAACAGTCTAATTCAAGCACTCTTGATGCCATCTTTGAACTGTATTTAACATCACTACTTCATATTTAATAAGATGGTTTTTCTTCTCAATTTTAAGTATTATTTTCTTCGTTTTCTTATTCATCTAGTCTGTTACTGCCAATTCTAGCTTTAGATGAAGAAAGCTCAATGTGACACAACTAACTTTCATTTATCTTTTACTTGTGCTTATGTAGTTTTTGGCTATAACTCACCTTTTTGGAAATCGAATCATTAGTATTCTTAATCGTTTCAAATTCACTCACATTTTAGCTATTATTGATATTCCAATCATCCAAAACAAATCATCTTTGATTTTTTTTTAAAAATTCAACTAAAATCTCAATTCTCTTTGATTAATAGCAGAAATCGCTTAGTAGATTCTACCATTCCGGTCTCTTTTTCACTAAAAATACAATAAATTCAATATTGTTCTTAATACTTCTGTCAATACTCCCAAGAATCAATGATAGGCTGCTGTTGAACCAATAAGCAGCAACTATTATTTATCCAATTCACTTCAGGTAGGGAAAATTATCTGAATTCCAATGTTTAAAAGCGATGATTCATCACCTTTAGATAGTTTGACTTCTTTATGAAAAATCTCATGAGCTTGTCTTCAAACAATCTCACAACAAAAATCACATTGATTCCAATATCCCCTAGGGTAGATAACACAAATATAATTGCAAAATCATTTATTCGGTTCTAGATTTGAGGAGTGTGATTGATTTTAGTCTCTTTAGGTATTTATTTATAGGAGAAATCAGATAAAAATTTGAAGAAATATTTTTTGAAGCATTCTATTATTCTTTTTGGATACGAAAAAGTAACAGTTGTTTATCTCAATATAAATTCAAGATAAGGCTGAGTTGAATTTGTTGGTCTGGAACTTGCCATCAATGAAATCTTGAGATTGAGAGAATTAAGTAGTATCGATTTACATTTTGAATCTAATGGAATTATTGCTAACTATTATTGACAAAGTTAATATACCTATTTTTTTGTCAGGTTTTTTATTTTGACCATTAAACAAGGTCTCTTTTCTTGTGCTGTTGTTTTTGTTATAAATTTAATTGCCTTGAATTTTTCTTTTCTTGATTCTCATTTTTATTTTCTCACTTTAACATTTTAAGATGTTTCATAGATGTTTGGTTTTTTGTAATAAGTTTTCCTTCCCTTCTGCCTTCAAAATAAAAATTAAAACCTGTTTGAATTTGTGTTAATAATGCCTGAAATCGGATGAGATTACCCTTCAAAATGAATTAAATTTTCTTATGAAAATGTATTTTATTTACATCTTCTATTCCTTTCTTTCTGTTCTTATGCAACATTAATAGTTGTATTGTCTCTTCTTTTTTTCAAATAATGATTCAAATGGAACTCAACATCTATTGTTAAGGATCAAGCTAAAAAAAAATAATATTAACATAATAATCAGATCAAAACAATCAAAAGGCTGTGTAGGAGAAAATAGTATCCTTGGGAATCAAATTGACAAAAAATAAAAAGAAGTTCATTTGAAAAATGGCAGAATTACTTTACTGTTCAAAAAATAAGAAGTTATTGATAAAATTTAAAAAATCAACTGTTGAATCTAATTTTATTTAAATCTATTTTAAAATAGAATAAATTGTTAAGGATGTAGGTTTTCATCCTAAACTCGTTTGTTTTTGCTGTCTCTGAATCAATCACCATCCATTCGATGTTTTGTTAGCAGAGAATAGTGATCAATTAGGGAATTAGATCCTCCTATATAGGTGAAATTAGGCTGATCTTAAGTGAAATTAATAAAGTGTCTTGATTAAGAGTTAGAGAGGTGGAGATAACCGAATTTTCTGCGAGATTAATCAAGAATTTTATTTAAATTCCAAAAGCAATTTCATGGCATATTCTAAAATTTAAAAGATGAATCCAGGCTAGATTCATGTCAAATAGATATTAAAAACCAATAAGATGAAGGATTTATAAGAGCATTGTTGTGCATCTCTTAGAGAAATTATAAAAACAATTAAGTTACTGATTATTTTTACGAAAAACGAAAAATAAGCACATTTTGTGCGAAAACAGAAGGGGAGAAAGTGTAATCAATATGAAGATTTTGATGTAAAGGAGCTTATTAAATTTAGATCTCGAGGAAGGTATTATTAACAAAAGTTAGTAAGAAAAAGAAATTCAAGGATACTAAACAACAACAAAAATACAAATCCTGTGAAAAATCATACAGATTTACAAACATATTACTGCTGGTAAGTCCTTCTCCCTTGGTAAGAATGTCAGAGAACTCGCAGGTTAACAACAATTAAGCTGTAAATTTAGAGCAGGCTGAGATAATAAGATTGTAGGAATACTGTTTGTCCCTGTAACAACAATTGGAAGTAGCAAATAATAGACTCAGAACCTATGAGTAGCAACAATAATAGTAAGGTGCAATTGCTTGCTCTGGCAATTTTTCAAGTCCAATCTAAATGAATTCAACCTAAAATGGAGGAGAATTCATGAATTTGATGTATTCTAATGATTCACAAGGATCAAATGAGCCTACTCAATCAAAAACGATGACTAACGCATCAGAAGGATAAGCATAAGATGAAGAAGAATTTAAATTCTCTGAAGGATAAGGACACCCAAATTAACTGTAAAACCACTATCAACCATTTGTGGCGATGTTTCATTCTTAACCACTGATACCAAGCTAACAGACTGCTGATGAATAAAGGCCATCAAATCCAATAAAACCACGATTTGTGACTAACCAAGAACGAATAAGTTCAAGTAGTTCTAAGGAATTCGGAATGATCTCTTAAACCTCTAATTAACCTAAGAAAAACATTTTGAGTGGTCCGATCACTAATCAAATTGTTGCACTTGGATACGAGTTAAAAGAATAAAAGAAAGGATAACCAGAAGGGAGTAGTTACATGAACTCTCAAAAAAGATTCTTTACAAGAACTCAAGGAGAAGATGCTAATATTTACTAAACTAGAAGATAAGTTGAAGCTATGAAGAGTATCATAAAGAATGCTATCTAATAAGAGCAGGCATACATTCCTGATGAGCAACCCAAACAGCTAACACAAAGGGAATTAAATTTCGAAAAATAATACAATAATTTTCGTTCTTTTCCACCGCAGTTGAATTATGATGGCAGGAACAACTGGTAATTAGGAATAATACCTAAGGCGGTTGGCTAACTTCCATTGTCGAGAAATATGACTAGTAACTAAATTGATGAGCAAATTTATCAACAATAATAATTGGAATTCTTAGAATCATCTGTACCACCTTAAGTTAGAAATGAAGAGAACATTTCATTGCAAAGGAACAGCTAGGACAATAGCAGTAATTCATCATTGAATCCCCGATCTTCTGTAGAAGAGGTTACTTCTGTTTAATATTCCACTCCTTAATTCATTCCAGCTGCTGCTGAACCCCTCAACTAAAACTAACCAAATCTCCAAAACTAACCAAATCTCCAAAACTAATCGAATCTTCAAAACGAACCCGCCATTGATGCAGATATTCCTTCTCCTGCAAATTTTAGAGGCATTGACAGAGAACTTCAGGGACTACGAAATCTTTATCTTGAAATGGAGAGATTCGGAAAAATCGGAGATCTTCTTTTCGAAGATATTATGATAATCGGTCCAAACAAGTAGGACCTTGTCAATCAGGCAATAGCAGCAATCTAACAATAAAACGCAAACTAACCTATTTAATAATAGCAATAACCACCATAAAGGCCACAGCCATATGTGAAGCAAAACTCGAAAGCAAGCATATTACTAAGTATGCCTGGTTACATAGATCCTCGTAATTGCATGAAAAGACAGAGTATAGCGTCTTTTGCATTCCCTCGAGGCGTATAATACTACCAATATCGACCAACAGAGAATCTAAATAGTATGGATAACAGATTCAGAGACATTATCTTGCTAGATTGGATGTCATTTAAAAGTGAAAATTTAAGCTAAAAATCATTTGCAATTAACCTAAGTGGCGATGATAGCGAGCGCTCAAACTTATCGTAACAAGCGAATCCGATGCAGAAGACCTACGCAATTTGCTTAAAAGAAAAAGAAGCCATGGTTTATTATTCAGAAGAAACAAACTAATATGTTTTATTTCGGTTCGAAGTTGTCTATTGCGTGATGACAAAGTATCCATTCGTCGATTTTTTCATGCAAGTTCTGCATCAGCTCTTTAACAGAGTCAAATCGACTAGGCTCTCTGAAGGTAACTTCTCAGGGAACATCGATAATGGACTTGTCAACTAAGATTTATCATCCATTATCAATTACCTCCGAGAAGATAAAAAATTAATTCTGAGCATCCGAAAGCTGTAACTTCAAGGTCTGAATCATGGAAGAGGCATAACCTACCACATCGAGGGCAGCAACGAAGAAAGCATTGCAAATGGGCATACATAAACGTTCGAGAGTCGAAGAATCACGTATTTAATTCCATAACCAGATAATTTATGGTGCACAGAGTAAAAAGCATTTGGATGCTTGTGCATTTCAAATCTATCATTCAAGGACTTTACGTTTATACTTTCCTTGGTGATGCTTGAAAAGAAGATACTCTTTTTATCTCAAAACATGGCTTTACTGACGTACACAGTGCTGACATTCTCGTCGCTCGTTAAGCCATTCATATACCCTCATCCAGTGGTTTCAAGTTTGAGTTAAGATGTACTATTCTTCCTAGAAGGAATCGTTCCATTCATCGGAGGTTTGAATTCATCGATGCAAAGCTTTGCAGAAAACAATCAACTCAGTAAGGAATTATTCTACATTGATTTAGACAACAACACTATTATCGCTCATGAGCCTAACATAGCAGAAGTTGCAACTCATGTGTTCCGCTTTGGAAGCCAGCGAAACAGCATCCGATCATTATATGAATAACTCAACGGCGGGTTGACATCGAAGCGCTTCTCATCCGCTTTCAAGAAAGTTTTCACCTCCCACAACAGAAAATGTCTCATATATCAGCCGACAAAGTATCAGCACACGATACTCGATTAGCTTCTTGGGTTGATCAAGCAGTCGATAGTTCAGAATATTACTGTAAATTTACCAGATGTCATCCCAATGCAGGCTAAGTAAAGCAATCTCTTAGACATGAGGGAGTTGAGTAGATTGGTGTTAAGCGAGTGCAATCCAAATAGTTCTAATTCTGAATATTTATTCATTGAATAATTCCTCTAGACAATGACATTCTCGTATTATCTAGACAAGATGTATTTCTGAGAGCAGCTTCTTCAATAGCTCAACTTAATAGTTTAAAAATATAAAAGAATAACAACAACAAAAAATGTAACAAAATATTTTTGCAGATTTTATGATCTTTTTCACTGTCAATATGACGATAATAAAGATACAAATAAATGCATAGTTTATAACCTTTCTCTTTTTGTCAGTGTAATAAATAATATTTTTTTATCTCTTTTCATTTCTCCTCTTTCATTTGTTCTATTTTCCTATCAATTTTGTTTTCAAGAGCAAGACCAAAATTTAGAACTCAATCTCAGCAATCTTTATTTCAAATTTTATTTGAGTAGTTCCCCATCAATCTAAAGAGATTAAGGTACTTTTGCTGATATCTCTTTTGAATTTGCCATATCGATTTAGTTACTGCTAATGTTCAATGAATGCTAAGACTGCAATTCTATGCTACTGGATATGGAATCCTAAAGTTAGAAATATCTTTTCAAATCTTGAATTTTTAGTTTTTCTTAACAATCAAAGAGATTATTCTTTTTTGTCTTGACCAATACGGAACTTATCTTAAGGTTATTAATGTTACTATTATCATTATGTGACTTAGAAGGCTACTGTTAGTTAATCTCAAAGTTAGATTCTCCTTGTTTTTCATTTTTTCCATTGTTAATTTCCTCTGCACCTTCTTCCAAAGATTTTACAAAATCCTTGGAAATCTAAATACTATCTCCTTATGGATTCCTCAAAGGGAAGGCTTTGACAGTTTATGTTGAGATGAAACAAGAACTTGAAGTAGTAAAAATATTACTCTTCCTGTGTTTTCCTTCTTTTGAAGGCTACTAATATTGTTCTTATGGTTACTACCCTGGTTCAGATGGATCTGTTAAACTACCTTTTTTATCAAGATTTATCTTCTTCGAAAACACTTTGTCAGATGGTATCTGCTGCATGCTTTCAGAAACTACAAATCTTTATGGTTCTCTAGAATAGTTCCCTCTTGGGAAAATATCCATTTATGGTAGTTTTTTACCATTATATCTACAATCTTTGAGATTAGTTGCACTAAAACTATTCCGATCAGGACTTATGTGTTTCTATTTTTGGATTGTTTAAAAATTTCTCATTGTTAGCTATTTATTATATTAGTATCAATCTGCTTACATATTTATTCAAGGTTGACTAATCTTCAAGAGAGATCCCTTTCCTTCCTGAACTGCAATTGCTAAAGGCAAGTCTTTTTTATCGATCTTTAAAGCTCTACTTATCAAGTTGCTTTTTAATGGAGATAAGCTATTCTTCGATACACTGAATCAGTCGTTGGACTCTCATCGTTCGATGCTAGGCGAGGTTACTTTTGTCTTTGAAATCCATGCAATCAAGTCGACTTTTTCGGAGTATCAACAAGCACTGTTTCTGTTAATAAAATATTTCATTTTACTATCTCCCATAAGCAAATTGTAAAGAAAAGCAATTTAATGAGATAAAAGCTCGCTTGGTAAATGTAAAATTATGAATGAATAGGTGCCTGGTACATCCCATTTCTGATGGGGAAGAATCATTAAAAACTGAAACAATCTTAGAAGAAAAAATGTTGAAAAATTTGTAAGAAAAAAACCTACTCGAAATAAGCTCCTGTTATTGATGTTACTACAGTTTCTGCTGGCATTAGTCTCCTTACTTGCAGTTTTAGACCTAAATTATTTAGGAACGCAAGATGTTTCTCTTCCTGTTCTCTAAATCATACTAGGAGAATTGAATCCTGTTGAATGGGAAAATTACCAGTTTAATTTAGTTTCTTCATTTTGGAGCTTTTCTCTTTCCAGATTGTTATCTTGATGACTACAAAGTTGATTTAACCTTGCCTAACAAAGCATGAAATTGAACAATACTTTCTTCGAGTTGGTTTAATTTTGACATCGGATTATTTTAGCATTCTATCGATTTGTTTTGAGAACGAGAAATCTCTTTTTCAATCCAGAGAAACATTTCGAAATCAAATCGTTGTTTCTTCTTGTTATCGTCTAAGCTAGTTACTGTTCCAGATGCATATTTTCAGTTGTTTTATTCTCCTTGAGCCCATTTACCCGTAGCTGCTGAAACGTTCTTTTCTAATTCAAAAAAAAAATAAAAATAATCTTCATTTTATCTAATATCTAATTTTTCTCTGGAATTCAACACATTTCTATCAAGCAGTTCTATCTATTTGCACAATAATATTTATCAATATGCTGAAATATTCACTTACAAGTGATGTTTTGCCCCTTTAGAGTTAAAAGTCACGGATTCCCTGTGCTTTCTTTGTAAAATCAATTAAACCTTTGAATGCAACTTGCATCGGTGAACTTACACCCCATTTTTATTGAAGACAATCATTTAAATAATTATCTTTTTTGAGTGCCTTGACTTGCAAGCTACCTGCAAGCTCAGAAAATTAATAGGAATGAGCAAATTAACTTTCTGAATCTTTGTTCCAGGGGACAATCCCTTTCTGCTTTGTTTCTTCTTCTACTTCCTCTGCTTAGTCGCAACTATTCAGATTCAGGCTTTAAATATAAGGCAGACTCGTATTTTTATCACTGTTACTAATAAAGTTGTTTATTTTGCTGCTTTAATGAATCATATTACAGTAATCACTGTCAGGTAATGTGTTAAAATTCGTAGTTTCTTAAGTATGCAATCGACAAGGCATATCCTTTTTAACTTCTAGAGCTTTTTTTTTCCAAGATAAGAAGAAAAATAAATTGTTTTATTATTATTTTGGATTAATCTTACACTCGGAAGCTGCTGATCGAGATGCCAGGAAATTCAAGTATGATTATGCTGAGGGATAAGAAAATTGATTTTATTTCTCTGCCTGCTACCAGTAATACTTTTGATTATCAGTGGAATCTGGAATGAAGGCTTTGAATCCATTTGGATATTTTATAATATCGTGAGTTTCTGTGTTTTTTCTTTAGTTAATCATACTAAGTTGAATATTCTCGATCTCAATGAACCCAAGCTGAATGTCTTAACTAAGCAAAATAACAGATTAACAGTCTTTTTAGAATTCAATCCCAATAAATGAAGAAAAGTAATAATGTCAACAATTGTTTATTGTACCTTTTTAGATATTCCTTTGAGTATTGAAAGCAGTCAACAAGCAATGCTATCTTCAATTTATTTTCTTAGGAGATTGTGTTTGTAGGTTTAGAATGGCTTGTTCTATTAGGATAGTTTAGCGTGTTTTCTTCGATTCTCTGTTTCTACTCAAGATTCGAGGAGAGCACATCAATCTGCTGCTAAAGAGATCAAACATATTAACAACAGAGAAGAATAGAATAGCATAAATAATGTATTTTGTGTTATCTCTTCTTGCTAGCTATCCCTAAAGGAACATTTCCAATAACCTCCCAGCTATTCAATGCTCTTTTTCACGGATTACAAAAAAAATATCATAAATTACTGATTTTCGTTGAAGGAGAATCTGATGATTCCTGAGAATTGAATTGAGTTTTGTGCTGTAATCTTCAGATAATTTGACTTACTATTGAATATCCTATTGTGTTCTAATCTGCTTCCACAAAGTTAGTTTTCATTTCAAAAAAACAACAGCAGAACTTTTTTCAGAATCCTCTCTTTTTTTAATTTTTTTCTTGGGTTTTTACTTTTCCGTCAAGATTCGAGAGCTTAGGAAGGATTAACGTCATTGCTAGTCCATAAACTAAATGATCTGTAAGTGGATTTGAATTAAGCATGCACATTTCTAGGTGGATTAGCTCGCCAAGAAGGAATATTTCACTCAGATCACTCAGCTGTATGGGATTGTTATGGATTAACAAAAGGGAAAAAGAAATTAGTCATTTCAAAGAAAACAAAATGAATTTGTTTATTAATTTGATGCATGTAAGTTCTTAAGCAATTCTGTAATGGTTTTTATCTTACTCTGTTATTGATTAAAATGAGACTGCGGAGATGGGTGAATTATTGAATCCCATCGATAGAAATAAGGTGATTATCTGATAGATTTAATAGAATAATGTTAGATGCTTTGATTCCGATGGGATCGATGCAGGAAATATTGCATGCTTAATGAATGACCATCGATTAAGGTTGAGGGTTCTCATTATTATCTTCAAAATGGAAAAGCTAAATACATCATAGAAATCAATCAGTAAATGCATTAAAAACAGAATTATTTAAGAATGGAAGGAATTCCCAATGAAAAAATGAACCAACACTTAGTAAAAGAAAGAAATTACGGGAAAGGAGTTAATAGGAGGAGAGTTAAGTGATTTCTTTATCTAAAAACAAAGTTAGTTTAGAAACGACCTTGGTGTGTTCAAGGTTAGTTGTTTAATATCTAATTATTCTCAGTATCAAATGAAATCGTTGGTGCTTTACTTTTGATACTGAACTTAGGAGATTCATTAGAAGATGATGGGAGAGCAATAAAATGCAATAAGTTCTCCTGTTCTTGAGTTTTAGTTGTTAAAAAAACAAAAAATAATTAAAATATTTATTGTTTCTTGTTCTTATTTTGATAAATTCATTTCTCTGTTGCTATTAAAGAATAGTTAGTGTTCGCTTAGACAGCTGAGTTATTTACGTTCATTAGCTAATGAAACGATAGAAGCTGATGGTAAGGAGAAAAAAAGAATATTCCCAGCAAACATTCAAGATGATTTGATGTAATTGTTAAGGAAAAAAGATAAAAGGTAGAATTCGAGGAATAATAAAAAGAAAATGTAAATTTATGTAGAAATTATTAATTGTTTCTAGCCAGCTACATATTGTTCTAATGAAATTAGCGAATTTATGTTCATTCTTTATTACGAAAGTATCAAATCAAATTCATTGTGGAGGTATTTGATTAATTTCCTTTGCTATTTATTTGTTCTTGTAATTAGATTGATTAAACTATTTTTGAATATATTGAAACATTACAGCCTTAATGGAGTGGAAAAAACAAGCAAAATGAATAGAATTTAAGGAAATTCAACAATTTTCATTTTAAACTTAACAGGAAGGAAATCTTCAAGGGAAAAAACTGCTGGTGAATTTAGATTTTCTAAGAATACAATCCTTCACCAATACCAAAATAAACTAATAATATAATTTTATTTTAGACTATTGAGCTCTTCTTTTACTCTAAAAGAGAGAGATAAATAAGAATGGCTTTGAATCTCCTATTAATCAAGGGGAGGATTTATTTTTATTAATTTACTTGATTATTTTGGAAAGCTAATTTCCCTCCTCCCAGTTTGAAAATTAAATTCATTAATAATTATTAAGATGGGGGGGGGGGGGGGTATTATGATTTGAGCTTGCAAATTTTTTAAGTTGAATTCAAAGGAAAAAATTACATTAAAACTGACAATCTTTCAAATAATTCAATTGAATAATTCAAAAAAAGAAAAACTAAAGAAAAAACTTGCTAATGTTTAGTAGAATTCTGAACAAGCAAACTGAAATCACTCAAACGATGATATGCATAAACAAGTGATATGATTGTTGTCATGAAAGCTCTGCTTGATTGCAGGGATCATCATCATAATGCAGATATTCATGTGGGTGCATTTCCCTCGGTGAGATGTCTTTTACACGGAGAAGATTAGACTTCTTCAGACATTCCATTCTTATTGATCCGCGCAGCAAAAAGAAACCGGCTTCCCCCCAGCAATATGTTTTTCCAACGAAACATGTTCGATGAATTATTCATCGTTCATGCATTCTCCCGATCACTACAGTTTTTAGTTTCTTCCTGCACCCTTTCCATACCCAAATATTAAAAGTCATGAGGATTTGGAGGAAAGGTGGAAAAAAGAAAGAAAGAGATTTGTTAAAATCTCTATCATTCTTTTGCCAATATGAATATATTCTCTTGCTATTACCCGCCAACAAATAGTAGCAAGAGAGTATTGCGTATGGACGAAGTAGTTCTACAATTATTCTTTGTATAACTCGACTACAAACCGAAATTTTGGGTTTAGACTGTGACATTGATGATATCTTTGGTATTACAGTCAATTCACATCTAACCTCAATATACATCAAAATATACATATTTCTCCTCCTTCTCCTGTTATGATCCTTCTGAAACAAAACTATTCTTAAATATACCCTGCTTGCTTGCGGAAGAATCTTCGAGATCGAGAGAAGTTCACGAGTGTGTTGCGTGCTGTGCTGTGATGAAATGATGAAATATGCCTACATAGAAAATATGAATTCAATTTCAAAAAATTTGAAATTTGAAAAAAAAATCAAAAAAAATTCATTGTAAAATCAAACAAAATGTATAATGTTATTCATGTAAATTTAAATAATATGCTTAAATTCAAATTTTATTATTCAAAATGGGGAGGGTGGGGAGGGAATAATTTAAATTTTTTTCTGCTGTATTTTAGTTTTTTTTGGCTTAATTTACAAAAAAAAAAATTCAAATTTGATAAAGCAAGAGGAATTTTTTTGTTTCTTGATTTTCTTTTCTAAAAGAAAATTTGAAATTTATTTTGAAAATTGTTTTCAACTGGGTAACATAAAACCATTATTTAACTGTCAATTTATTCAAAAATTTGTTGCCTGTGTTGTCAAATAATAGCTTTAAAGGGATAGACCTCACCTTAGGCTCAAAGCAGCTTCAAAATGGAAAGAATAAAGTTTGTTCACATCAAATAAAAATGCTGATTTGTTTTGTAAGATGAATAATTAAGAAAATGTGTGTGCGCGTGTGTGTGTGTGTGAAATTTTTAGAAATTATATTATACTATGAATAAAGAAGAAAGATTTTCGGTATTAGGATGATCACGAAACTCTTATCTTTAATTAATGCATCAATTGGCTAGTTATTTGGAGGGATTTCTTTATTTTCTGAGCCAAAAAAATTAATCAAAAAACCAAATATTTAATTCTCGTACAATCTCAATGAAATCATAATAGAAACTCAATAAAAGTGCTTATCTCATTCTCATAAAACCAAATAACGGAAGCATTTCCAGCCACTCATTTCATAGAAAAATCAATAGAATCCGATTAGCGATTAGCACTCAAGGATACATGCGGATTTTGTTATTGAAAACAAAATAAAATCTAACACATATATAACATTAATAAGAGAAAACCTTGGATAAACAACAAAAATGAAAACTCTTTTATACAGTCTGCTTGGTGTTGCTTTAATCGCTTCGATTGGCTTAACAACCAGTTAATTCTTGAGCCAACAAAATGCTGATAATGACCTCTAAGCCACCACAACTAGTCCTTACATAACTTTCATTGATGACTCTCTAATCGACAATCTGATGCTACAATTACAAGGATAGACTAGCAGTGCCTAACTCTAAACCATTCAATCTTTCGTAAACCAACAACGCAAGTTCTTCAACTCCAACTCGATTATGAAAGTCCTGATGGTCTTGGCGACTTAGAATGCAGTGAGAGATTCCGCTATTGTATTGATGAAACCATACATTGCTCCTATGAGCACAAATGAAGCTCTTTAGATTTTAAAAATGTTTGATTCCAGAAGTGGTATTGCTTCAAGTGTTATTGTCTCTTAAATCAATGACTTAAATGGAAATACAACCAATTTCACTAACCTCTAGTATGTGATTAATCCAAGTACACTGAGTAGCCAGTATAATATTGAATAAATACTCAGACCTTATTCTTCTAGAGTCTTCCGAGACAACTTCTAACTCACCTATGAAGGAAAGCATGTTGGCTTCGTATTTGATTAGTCAGATTCTATGAACACTGTCGCTTACACGTAAGCAGATGGTACAGCCATTACTCGATATTAGCTATTGGTGTAGTTTTACTAGATCAGATACGACATCTACTAGAATTTTTCAGCTTTTTCTTATGTCTTCACTGGCAGCATAATCCAAGGCAGTTGTGATTTATGTTCCACTTGCGGGTACGAACAATGCAAAGGGCTCAGCGCTGAAGTTTAGAATATTATAAAATGTAGTGGAGAAAACGATCTCTACGAGAAGTTATCGCAACTCTTTGCAAATCAGTACGACCAACTGTCAGATGTGTATATTTTGTCCGATGGAATCATGTCCATAGGCACAAAGGATGTGAATGAATTCATCAAGCTAGTGAACAACACGAACAGCTAAAGAAGAAGCAAAATTCGTATTAATTCTGTTTCTTTCTTGGTCGGTGGAAATGAGGACTAGAGCGTTAAAGACTAAGCTACAAATCTTCTACAGACTCTTGCTGATATCACGAATGGAACATTCTTCCAAGTGCCATCGTAGAATTGATAAGTTGTTGTCAAAGCGATACTATGAGTTAATAATATTGTTTTTTCATATTTTAATAACTAGAAATACAAAGAGACCATTTTTATTAAAAAAGCAGCTCGTAGATCCCTTTTCTTTTAGCTTGATAAGCCATTCTATGAATAAAGCACAAATTCACAATAATAGTAATTTTCAAATTTGAGATCATTAGTAATAAAGCTACATACAAAAGTTATGATATTTATTAGGAAAGCACCCTTAAAATCGCACAATGAATCGATTTTAAAATACAGTATCAAATAAAAATGTTGCTGATCCTTTTTATTTTACTTTTAAGCTTCACGTTATTAAAGAATTTTGGTGGAAAATATGTTTATTATTCATTCTTCGTTTGCTTTCAGTTGATCAAAGTAAGATTAGAAATCCAAAATAGCTTGTTTATGTAAAAATGAGGGGGGTTTTGTATTGTTTGTTTCTTTTACATTTTATTTAAAAGAATGAGTGAAAAAGCTTCAAATCAATAACTATTGCATCTATAGCTAGTTGAGAATACAAAAGAGGTTCAAAAAGCCTTATTTACTAAAAATAGAGGAAAACTAGAGTAGAACATCAACTCAAGAAATGTGGGGGAGGGAGAGGGAAATTTTAAGAATTCTTTCCGAATAAACCAAAAATAGAACCTTTAAAGCTTCTTCCTTATTAAAGTTAAGAACAAATTATTAAATTCTGGGTTGATTTTATTACTGAAGAGAAAATCTTTCTTAATTGTTCTTTACAATGAAAATGAATGAAAAAAGACATTAAGAAAATGCCGAAAAACCTACAACAAACACAATAGAAACCCTCCAAAAATGGCAAGGAAATTCAAAAATTTTCACTCTCCTCGTATTGAATAAGCAATTAAAAACAAAACAAGGCATGAAACACATGAAGTTGATCGAAATAGTTTCAATAACAAAATAGAAGATAAAAACTAGAACCTAAGAGCAAAGATATCAATCACATCAGTAGCCCAGCTAATAATTATTAAAATCAGCATTGACAACACCCAACTGAAAAACACTTGATACCCGCACACAGTGAATATAAATAAAAATTATCCCTAATAAGCATACGAATTAAAACGTATTTCATTTTGAATTCACAATCTAATGTATCTTATCGTTAAATCACGAAGATAGTAAGATGTTCGAAACTTTATTCTTTTTTTTCAAATTGAAAAGACATTTATCAAAGATACATTGAATGAAAAAGAGAGAGAGAGAGATTTCCAAATTCGTTCTATTTTAAAGAAAAACATATAATGATCACATAATTTAACAATGCATTTCTAGGCAATAATTTTTAAACAAAGCCTCTCAGAATTAAGACCTGATCTAACACAAATAGGTTCAGTGAATGTAAAACTCAATGCAATAGTCACCAACCAAAATTGTTTTGTTTTGAATAGTAAAATTTCAGCTAAAAATGTACTTGATTGATGCGTCCTACTTAAATTTCCGAGAATTTAAAAAAATAATAGAATGGAGATAGAAGTCAGTATTAAGAGTTAAAAATTGCAAGATAAATCTCGGTTCTAAGGTTCTAAGGAAGCAGATCAAAAAAGTACTGTAATTTTAAAATTTATTTTATCCCTGGATTTGTAATGACTTTGTTTTAAGATCAGAAATATCCCTTACTGGATCAACTTAAATAATGTTTTTGTTAACAGCATGATTTATCCATCCATTACCTTTAATGGATCGAAATATTCAAAATTTTACAACGAAAGAAAATCCCTCGTCTCAACACATAATAGCAAACAAAAAAAAGAGGAAAAAATAAGGGAAAATTGTTGGTTCTATTCTTTATTGCACAATGAATACATTGTTCAAAGAGGATCTCGATGATTGAAACTCTAGATTATCAATTAGCATAATCCTATTTTTAGATTTCCTACGCTACAGTGAGTAAGCTACATGACAGGAAAGTGTTGCCAAACAATAATGATATTTCACTAACAAAAAAGATTGCCAATATCATAAGCTCGACAAAATAAAATGCTTAATGGATGTATTTCTCAGTTTAAAATAATAAGACTAGATCTAAGAGCGGTCAGTGATTATTGATTAATTGGTTGTCAATATCATTTTAAGCTCATTAAATCCAAGGATTATCGGGATGCTTTTGAGAATAATTTATAAAATAAAATAAAAAATCATATCTAAAAAAAAAAATACTTGGAAAAACAAAAAAATAAATCAAAAAATGAAAAAATATTTCATTTATCTACTGTTCCTCATGCTTGTGGCTTGCGAATTAGTTGCTTGCTAAAGATAATGTAATGAAGGTCAAACTTTAGTAGGTGGATAATGTTAGTAATGTAATAACATTATTTCACTTAATAAATAAAACTGTGGTGATAAGTGTAGTGAAGGTGAAGTCATAGAAGAAAAAATTGGTTATAAATCATGCGTGAAAGAATGCTCAAAAGGACAAGCTCTCGATAGTATTCATTGTGAGGAAGATTGTCTTTTAATCGATAAAAGGGATCAAAAATTTAAATGTTTATCAACTTATGAAGAATGTCAATAATAAAATGAAAATGAATTGAATGGTTTAATCAGTAAAAATGGAAAAAATTGCCAAGCAGAATGTTTATCAAATGAAATCGAAATTGATAAGCAATCTTACACTTAGTGTGGTGATTGTCCTAACGATAGAAGAGTAGGATTTGTTGATAGCCTAAAAGTCTGTGTGAAAATCTGCGAAAGAGGCTAAATATACGATCTCATCAGCGATTCATGTATTTTATCTTCAAATTGTCTTGGATTTCTCACAGAAGATCAATCTTATTGTGTTAAATAATGCAATTATTATGTCAGAATCTTGACAAAAGGAGGTAAAACAATTCAATATTGTTCAAGAAATTGCCTGAAAATGAGCTACACGTCTAATGAGCCTTGGAGCTATTGCTATGATAAATGCCCCTCATATTTTATTTCAGATTATCATAATAATAAATGTGTGATAAATGGTAAAGATTGTCCTTATGCACTATCGGCTGATAGAACAGAATGTGTTGAGCCATGTGGAAGGGAAGAATTTTAATACATTGAAACTAAAATGTGCTTAAAAGAATGCTAACATCTAAAATATAAATATAACTATCAATAGATTTGTGCTAAGCAATGCCCGAAAAACTCTAGGGAGGACACAACAAACAAATTATGCAAGATCGACATTAACTATTGTAATTTAAAACCTTCAGCTGATAAAGAATAATGTGTTGAAAAATGTGAGGAAAATGAATTTGTAAACTAAACTTCTCCACAAAATTTTTGTTCAAGTGACTGTGAATAATTCTAATATGAAGAAAACTATTAAAAGTTTTGCACTAACTCTTGTCCTACAAATATGACACAGAACAATAAATTGTGCAAGGTTATTGCTAGCGAATGTGAGCTTTTATCAGCTGACAGTACATAATGTGTTAAATCCTGCAAATAGAATGAAATAATAATCCAGGATGAATAAGGAAAGTATAAATGTACAAAAGACTAATGCTTCAACTTCAAATATCAATCTAATAAGAAAACTTATTGCTACAATAAATGTCCTAGTGGTTTAATCACAGATAACCACTCACAAGAATGCAAAAAGTATCCTTAAGAATGTTTGGTTGCAGTGTCAGCTGATGAAAGTGTATGTGTTGAATAATGTGGTGAAAATGAATTTATGAATATGCGCATGGAATATGGAATCTGCTAAAAAGAATGTTTCGATTTCACATTTACTAAGGACAACCAACAGTATTGCTACAAAGAATGCCCGGAAGGTACAGTTCCAGACAGAAGCAAATGGATATGTGAGACGATCAAGATCAGTAGATAAAATATACAACATATTTCTCTTTTTATGCTACTCTTGCTCATATTAACATGAATTTTCATTTTGTTTACATCGACATACCACCAATTACATGAGTAGAATCTGTCTCAATAAAAATTTTTTAAAAGCTCACAAAATCCTAAAGGCTTTTGAAAATTATTTAACATATTTTTCGATTGACTAGAGAAAGCTGAATGAATGTTATTTTTATTCTATTTGAACAACGTGAAATGATTAAATAATATATTTCCTTCTATTAATATAAGATCAAAAAGCTGTCAAATATTATTGATTGACTGCCTTTTCTGTTCAAAGCATGTTAAATCCAAGAATTATCGGGAGAAAAAATGAATTTATAAATACGAAAAAGGAAAGATTAATCAGGTAGATGTTCAGAAAGACATTTTAAGTTCTCATATTCATACAAATTTAAAACGTGTATTCATACGGACTACCTTAAAAATACTGTTTAAGACAAAGAACATGTTTAATATTCAAGGCAGATACTAGCGTGTGGGATATGTTTAAACTGATGGATCTTAATATGTGGAATATTGTCAAGAAAGTTAATTTCTGAACATAAATGAGGAAGGTACAAAAGTTACATGTTCAAAATCACACCTAAGGTTCTCAAAAACAAAGAATAATTAAGAGCTGTTTTTTAATGAATGATGCCCTACAAATACTACTCAAGTCACTTAATAATTAAATTTGGCAAGCAAGATACTTTGCTTTGAGGGCTTGCGTCAGCTGTGCTGGAGAAGAAGGAGTTGAATTGAATGGGAGATTGCAGTGTCAGCTGATGGAAGATACTGTGTTGAATAATATGATGGAAATGAATTTATTAATATGGAAGATGAATCAGGGAGATTTTAAGCAAGCTTATCTTACTTTACATAAATCAAAAGTAATGCTTTAAAGAATATTTTGAAAGTACCGTTACAGATACACTCAATTGGAAATGCCTGAAAGATGCTAACGAATGTGAGATTGCAGTATCAGCTAATTGAGAATAGTGTGTTGAATCAAGTAACACAGCAAAAAGAGAGGTAATTCTATCAAAAAAATGGTCTGTTTGTGCAGAGAATTTGTTACTTTCATTTCATTAGATGCTGCTTAATGTCTTTCTTCCTGTGATCGAACTAACAGAGAGTTTTTCAGTCTTGGAAGTGATGGAAATGACTCCTTTGGAAAAAAGAAGTGTGAAGCTATTAAATAATATTGTTATGCTGGTAAGGATTTAGCTCAAAGAACTTGTAAATCCTAATGTGATTTTGATCAGATTAACATAATTTCATCGAAGGAATGCACCAAAAATAGTGCAAATCGTTAAACCTACAACTACTTTATTTCAGCAAATAATTATTTCTGCTAGCCATAATGCTATTTTCTGACAATCCTTGAAACAATGGAAATAAATAGAAGAGAAGGAGTGTTCAGGAGGTAATTAACTCATCGATGAAACTTCAGAGGCAATTTAGCAAAAAAGATAAAACTTTTTAAGGTTATTATTGTCCTTTTGAATCAGCTGATGGAAATATTTGAGTAGAATCATGCCCATAAATAAAATAAATAGATAAACAAGTAAGCGAATCTGCTGCTCCAATCTATTAAAGAAATTCCAAGAATGGTACTTCTTCAATAATCGTTATTGCCCACTCAAATTTCTAAAAAACCAGGAGATGCAATAATACCGTCTCAACTGATGAACCATTAGAGAAGTTATCATGTTTTTACTACAGAATACGAAGACTCGCAAGGAATTAAACCAATTCAAGGCCGATTTGATCAACAACATTAAGAGCAATTAAATAAAAATAAGAATCTTCTGCAAGTGGGAAAAATCTTTTTAACATAAAGATTAAAAATCAAGTTCATTTTATTCATAATCGAGTTATCGAGTGTATCTTATCCTTACAACATGAGGTTAGTAATATTTCTGAAAATATGCTCTATTATTCAATTAATTGAAACAAAATCTTCAAGCTACATTTAATGATGAGGGAAAGAGAGAACAAAATAAATTAGTTGTCTTTACACGAAAAGTTAATTATCAAATAATTTAAAATGCATTTCTCAAATAAATTATCAAGCTCGGTTCTTACATTAGTTGACAGATTCGAAGCAATTTAATATTTCTTTTGTTTTTTTTCTTCATCCATTTCAATGTATATGTTTTGAAATCAGAATAAAAGGAATAAAACTAAAATTTGGTTTTTGTTAAAATCTTAATTAATCTATTCTCTTTGATGAATCCAAATATTATTTATTTTTCTATGAGGAAAATTCCTCTCTCTGCGCAAAAGAGCAAAGAAAAATAAGGGTGGGGTGGAGGGGTGGGGTGGGGTGGGGTGGGGAAGGAGGGGGACAAGAAACATTTTTATTTCTTAATGATATATCAAAGTGTTGTTCTAGAGAATCTCGATGATTTAAACTCAAGATTATCAATGAAGATAACCCTATTTTTAGGTTTCCAACACTTAAATAGGGGGAGAGATAAAAATACTAATGTATTTTTATAATTGTCAGGTAGGGTGAAAAATAAAAATGTAATGGATCTCTTTCTCAGTTTAAAATAATAATTTTAATCAAAGAGAGTCAGTAATTATAGACTGATTCCTTTTTCCTTCAAAGCATGTTAAATCCAAGGATTGTCGGGGATGATTTTTTGGATAATTGAAAAAAAATAAAAAATATCTTCAGAGAAAAGAAATAAATACTTAAAAAAAATCAAAAAAATGAAAAACAGATACATTTGCTTACTGTTGTTCATGCTTTTTGCCTGTTAATTCGTTGCTTGCATAAGCAAATGTCCCAAAGATTAAACCTTAGTAAATGGAATATGTTAGTGTGAAAAATCCAAAATTTTTTCAAATGATAAAGAAAAGTGTGTTAGCTGTGAGAAAGGTTAATTCATAGAAACTCATATCGATGGTTATAAATCATGTGTGAATGTGTGTTAACGAGGCAAATCTCTCGATGGAATCAACTGTAATAAGACTTGCATTTTAGATAGAAGGACATTATTTGAAAAATGTTTAAATTATTATTCAGATTGTCAAAATGGTTCTATCAGTTCGGATAGAACAAGTTGCATAAAGAAATGTTCAAAAGATGAGGAGACATTTTAATTAAATTATTTTAAATAGTGCATTGCTTGTCCTCTAGGAAAAAAAGCAGATGTTGTTGAGGGCTTATTGTAATGTGTGGAAATCTGTATTGGCAAAGAAATATATGATTTTTTCAGTAAGAGATGTATTACTCCTTCGAGTTGCTCTAAATATCTCACAGAAAATTAATCTTATTGTGTTAAGAAATGCTCAAGATATCACTTTCTTGACAACGAAGAAGGGAAAAAAATAAGATAATGCTAATAGAAGTGCGATAAAATGGTGTTTAGGGATAAATATACCTAGAATTCTTTTTGTTTCAATAAATGCCCAATATCTCTTATTTTTGATAAATAAGAAAACAAATGTTTGGTCCATTATACAGAATGTAAATACAAAGCAGTGTCGTCTCTTAATGAGAGAGAATGTGTTTTTTGTGAAAAAGATAATTTTATTGACATAAAATCAGGTGTTTGCTCAAAAAACTGCGAATTCTTTTCATATAAGTACAACTATCAACAGTTTTGCACTGAGCAATGCCCTCCAGATACAGTTGAGGACACAGAAAAAAAAGTATGCAAGGTAGACACTAGCAAATGTAAAGTTGCAATATCAGCTGATGGAGAATAATGTGTTGAAAAGTGTAGCTTAGAAAGCAGGGAGACAGTAGCATCAAAGAAATTTACTGATTGCTTCGATCCAAAGAAGAAAGAAATTTCTCATCTTCGAAGCGATGAAGCTAACTCGGTTTAATATTAGTAATGCGAAGTTTGCCTTGATTTTTACTATGCTGGTGATTATTCAGATTAAAGCACTTGCTAACCTAGATGTGACGATGATAAGATAACCATGTTTCCTTAGAAAACCTGCACAAAAGAAAAAGCAGATTGTAAAGACTATTCTATGTCAGCAGATTAGAAAATATGCTATCAAAAATGCATTCCTCCGTAAATTCTAAGACAATGGTAATGTATTGACACCTCGGAGTGTTCAGGAGTTAATGAAATCATCGATGAAACCACAGAGCAAAAGGAGTGCAAAGACAAAACTGCTAAAGGATATTTTTGTCCTTTTGAATCTGCTGATGGAAAGAGATGTGTATCATCGTCCTTATCAATAAAATAAGTTGAGAAAAAAGTCAGTGAATCTCTTCCTCCTAATTCTTCCAAAAAATGAAAAGAATGTAAACCGCCCAATAAATAAATTGTTGTCCAATAAAATGGGCAAGTAATCGGTAAATGCAAGAAGACCGTTCTCCTCGATAAAAATAAAGAAAATATTGTACCTCCCTTTGATTTAGGATATTTATAGGCCGAAATAACTAATTAATTAAACAGTACCAACCTCACTAATTCACAAGTAGTTGTGGCATTTATTTCTAAATCCACATAAGATGCAATAAAAATCTTTGAGATCCTGAAAAAAGAAGATAATCTCAAGAATGAAAAGTATGCCGTCCTTGAGTTTAGTAGCAACAGTACAGCTCTGATCTTTTTACAATTAGTGAAGGAAGGGAATGAATTGCAACAGTCTTTTAATATTGATTAGATGCTGAAGAATAAACCTCTCGATTTAACTCAAAAAAGCCTAAGTGAAAAAAAGGGGATTTTAATAGCAGGAGGAATAGAAAGTATTCTCTTTTTGTTTTTGTATGAGTTTATTTTTTGAGTGCGCGTTTAAAAACAAGGTTGAGTCAAACAGACATCTTTTTTATTATTATATTATTAATAAAAAAAGCAAATAATTGAATAAAAATAACAAATATCCTTACAAAATAAGTTCTATTATTCAATTAATTGAAAAGATCATTTTCAAGCTGCATTGAATGAAGAGGGAAAGAGAGAGTCCAAAATTCGTTGTCTTTACACGAAAAATGAATTTTCAAACAATTTAAAATGCCTCTAAGCAAAAATAAAAATAGATTCTTTCAGATACAAATCTTGATTTAAGATAATAACTTTAGGAGATTCCCGCACTCAATTTTCAAGCACATCGAAATCTACATTTTTATACTTTGGAAAGTCATTGTACACCAAAGCGTGCTTGATTCCTCCGAAATACACCAATAAATAAGGATTATTGACCTTCTAAATTTGCATCACATTTTTTAAACCATTAAAAAATAGAAAAATAAATTACTAAACTCGGTTCTTATTTGACAGATTCGAAGCACTTTAATTGATTGTTTTTTTCTTTTTTTTTTTCACAAAATTCAATGAATTTTTTTTGAAATCAGAAGAATGAGCCAAAATTAAATTTTGATTTTTGTTAAAAGGGGAGGGGGGGGGGGAGTGGACACAATGGAAATTTTGTTTCTATTCCTTATTGCTTAATCAAAATGTTGTTCTAGAGAATCTCGATGATTTAAACTCAAGATTATCAATAAGGATAAATCTATTTTTAGGTTTCCAACACTTAAATGGAAAATTTAAAAATAATAATGCTATTTCGTAATTAAAAGATTGTCTGTATTACAAGCTAGGGTGACAATAGAATAAAATAGAAGATAAACTAGAACCTAAGAGCAAAAATATCAATCACATCACAATAGCCCAGCTAATTCTTTCCGAATAAACCAAAAATAGATCTTTTAAAGTTTCTTCTTTTTAGAGTTAAAAGCAAATTATTAAATTCAGGGTTGCTTTTTTACTGAAGAGAAAAATCTTTCTTAATTATTCTTTACAATGAAAATTAATGAAAAACTACATTAAGAATATGCCTAAAAACCAACAACAAACACAAAATAAAACCTCCAAAAATGGCAAGGAAATTCAAAAATTTTCACTCTCCTCACATTGAATAAGCAATTAAAAACAAAACAAGGCATCAAACACATGAAGCTGATCAAAATAATTTCAATAACAAAATAGAAAAAAAACTAGAACATAAGAGCAAAAATATCAATCACATCAGTAGTCCAGCTATTAATTTTTAAAAAGAATAAAACCAGCATTGACAACTCCCAACTGAAAAACACTTGATACCCGCACACAGTGAACATAAATAAAAATTATCACTAATAAGCATACAAATTAAAATCAATTTCATTTTGAATTCACAATCTAATGTATGTGGAAAGTGGGTGGGAGTCAGGTCGAATGTCTGAGGATCCATCGCCCTAAGAAGTCAGATAAAAGTACCCAAATGATAATATCATTTTTATCTTTTCCAAAAATCCAATCTGCCGAATAAAATGAAGCGATACTAACCATATTATCAATCCATTTCGCCGAGTAAAGTGAAGTTAGCTGAAATAGAGTTTATTTAATGAAATAAAAAATGAAAACTCTGTCCACAATGAGTTTGATTTGATTTCTATCCTGAATCAAAAATGATCTCAGAATTATATTGGCTGAAATGAGATAAAGGTTCATCAAAATGAAAAACTTTCCCGCTCTATGTTTTCAGATCAGAAGAAATGGACTAAACTAAAATATTGTTTTGTTTAATGTCTTGATTTATCCTTGCATTATCTTTGATGACTTCAAATAATTATGAATTCCTCTCCTCTCACCCGGAAGAGCATAGAAAAAAAGAGAAAAATATACAAAGAATATTTTGTTTCTATTTCTTTTTGAATTATCAATGCATCGTTCTAGAGAATTTCGACTCAATTCAAAATAAAAAGGACTAGATCAGAGAGAGGTCAGTGAAAATAGACTGATTCTCAAAATATTTCAAAACACGTAAAATCCCAAGAATTATCTGGGTGGTCTTTGAATAATATTAACAATAAAAAACAATCATTTCAAAGAAGAAAAAAAATAATAAATGAAAAAAGGTTTAATTTGTCTACAGTTGTTCATGCTTATGGCCAGTGAATTCGTTGCCTGTTAAAGCGAATGTCCTGTAGGTTAAACTTTTGTAAATGGAAAATGTAAGTGTGGTGAAGAATACAAAATTATTTCACTTGATAAACTAAAATGTGTTGACAACTGTGCGAAAGGTGAACTCATAGAAAATCAAAGCGATGGTATTTAATCATGTGTGAATTAGTGCTCATAAGGCTAATCTCTCGATGGAATAAACTGTCAGAAAGATTGTCTTTTAATAGATAGAAGGACAACACATGAACAATGTTTGAAAACTTATTCAGATTGTATCATTTTCGTCAGTAAGGATGGGAAAAGTTGCCTAAGTAATTGTCCATAAAATGAAAATGTAGTTGATAAACAACAGTATCTTTAGTGTGTTGAGTGTTCTGAAGGATAAGAACTCGCAGTAGTTGAAACCCAATCATACTGTGTAAAAATCTGTTAAAATAACGAAATATATGATATTACCAGTGAGAGATGTATCGAACCTTCGAGTTGCTCTAATTTTCTAACAGAAGATTAATCTTATTGTGTTTTCTATTGTAATAGATATGACATAACTACCATGATAAAAGGGAAAACAATTAAATAATGTTAATCGAAATGTCCGAAAATGAATTACATTGATGAATCGAATAGGCAATTTTGTTACGATAGTTGCCCTGAACCTTTAATTTCAGATTTAAATAATAAAAAATGTGTGAGGGATAGACAAGAATGTGATTTTGCAGTCTCAGCTGATGAAAAATATTGTGTAGAATAATGTAGCCTAGAAAGCAGGGAGACAGTAGTATCAAAGAAATGTACTGATTGCTTATTCTATTTCTCTCCGAGCAAAAAAAGTTGCAAGGAAAGTTGCTCCTAAGGAGAGATTACAGATGTGGATAATTCACTATGCTATGGTACGGAAAGTGACTGTAAAACTGTCCTTTCATCAGATGGTACGTAATGTCTTCCTTCTTGTAATCCAAAGAAGAGAGAGATTTCCAAACTTCGAAGCGATGAAACTAACTCGGTTTAATATAAGTAATGCGAAGTTTGCCATGATTTTTACTATGCTGGTGATGGTTCAAATTAAAGCACTTGCTAACCTAGATGTGACGATGGAAAGATAACCATATTTCCTTAGAAAACTTGCACAAAAAAAAGAGAAGATTGTTATAACTATTCTTTGTCAGCAGATAAGAAAATATGCTATCAAAAATGCATTCCTCCGTAAATTCTAAGACAATGGTAATGTATTGACATCTCGGAGTGTTCAGGAGTTAATGAAATCATCGATGAAACCACAGAGCAAAAGGAGTGCAAAGACAAAACAGCTAAAGGATATTCTTGTCCTTTTGAATCTGCTGATGGAAGGAGATGTGTATCATCGTGCTTATCAATAAAATAAGTTGAGAAAAAAGTCAGTGAATCTCTTCCTCCTAATTCTTCCAAAAAATGCAAAGAATGTAAATCACCTAAAAATTTTTTTTTTATCCAGTAAAATGGCCAATTAATCGGTGAATGCAAGAGAGAGAAGACAGTTCCCCTAGATAAAAATAAAAAAAATACTGATACTCCCTTAGATTTAGGAAATTTACAGGCCAACATAACTAATTTATTAAACAGTATCAACTTCACTAATTCACAAGAAGTTAGGAGATTGATTTCTAAATCCGAAGAAGTTGCCATTACAATCTTTGAGAGCCTAATAAAAGAAAAGAATCTCTAGCATGATAAATATGCTGTTCTAGAGTTTGGTAGCAACAGTACAGCACTGATCTTTTTATAATTAGTGAAGGAAGGGAATGAACTGCAACAGTCGTTTAATATTGATGACATGTCGAAGAAAAAACCTCTCGATTTAACTCAAAAAGACCTAAGTTAAATAAATAATGTTGATACTAACAGCAGAGGAATCTTCTTTTTGATTATCAGACATAATCCTAATTGCAAAAAAGGTGAAGCATGTTTTGATTATCCTGTTGTCTAAGCAAAAAAATTTGATCCTAATACCAATAAAATAATAGCTGCTAAGGACTAAAGACTTGTTGCTATTTTTACCTCTTAAAAGTAATCTCAGAATTATGTATGTTTAAACTATGACAATACATTAACTAATGACATAATTCTTTCGAGATTTAAAATAACTGGAAACTATCTAGCATGCCCTCTTATTGGATATACATCAGTTTAAGAAGTTTCTAAAGAGGAATATATCGATGAATCTAACTCAAATTATACTGATTAAACTAGAAGGATCTTAAGAGCAGGATGAATAGAAAGTATTTTCTTTTCGCAGTTGGTCTTGTTTTGTTTGTTTGAGTTCATTTTTTGAAGGAGTGTTTTCAAGCAAGATTAAGTCAAACAGATTTAAGAGGAAGATGATTGCTGCTTTTATCAAGCTAGGTTTCAACTAAACTATTAGTTTCCAATTCTAATTACTGATTTTCAGTCAATCTACTTATGGGATGTCTTTGTAATAGGATATTTGAAATACAGCTGCTTTTCAGGTTCTTAGCATTTGAATTTGGATGGTATTATTCTGTAGTGCCATTCTTATGGAGACTATTTTAGGCAATCCTTTCCTCTGATGACAAATAATTATTTAAAGGCAAACATAATATTTTAAATACATAAAAGGTTAAAGTGGTAATATTTCAAATTCAAAAGGAATTTAAATTGCTTCCAAAGTAGTGCATAGTATGTCATGATTACTATGCTGGTACTGATGTAGCTCAAACCACTTGTAAAACCTAATGTGATGATATAAACTCACTAATTTCTCAAGTTTATTTTTTGCTTCCCGAACATTTTTTAATGTGCAAATTGGTAAAAATGTCTCATTTCTTAGAATTTAATTGATTTAGATGGAATTAATTACTATTACATTTCATTTAATAGTTTACCTCCATTTTTCAAGAAATCTATTTAATTTTTGTATCTTCAAAAACCTAAAGCATGCGCAGAATTGAGATTCTAATTAATCAACTTCTCGAAGCAAGAAAACGATTAAGCCTCAATTAAATTTCATTAAATGGAGAAAGTTGATTTTCTAATAATTACATTCAACTAGTTTATGCTTATTTTTAAGAAAATGTTAAATTATTTCAATATTTCCCCCCAAGGTCATCATGCAAATCTCAAAAGAAAGAAATTATTATTGCTTTATGCATAACAATTTCATTATTTAAGTTGTAATTTCTCTCTAAATGAAATAATTAATAATTCAAATACAACAGAAATATCTCAAAGATTAAGAATTGGCTTCTCAACTTAATTGTGTTCTTCTTCAGCGATTTTCTTTACTTTAGCCTGCTTGACTCCCATTTGATTGAGTTAATCTAAAACATCTTTGGATTTACTTCTTGGTACTGTGAATGAAAAGTTTCTAATAATTGCGCCACCTTTTTAATCAGTATTTTCATGAATCTCGTCTTCTTCTTCTAATGCATCTAGCATTTCACTATCATTTTCAACACTCACTTCAAGTTCAATTTCTTCTCCACTGGTATGAGCAAGCATACTCTTGACTTTAGCAAATCCTTCAGCTAGAGAATTCTCATATCTCATGAATGCCTTGATCTAAGGCACTTTCGAAAAAGTCTTACTTGCACCTCCTTACATGAAATGCTGGAAATCCTCATGCTTAGTTGGTACTTCCAGGATATTCGCGTAATCACTCCATCTTGGAACTGGTGCGATTGTAATATTCCCTTCATAATTTTGAAGAACAATATTCAGCCATTTTTCAGCAGTGTTCGAAATTAACCCAAACTCCAGCATTTACCTGCATCGGTGTTTGACTTCAGAGTTGATGAATTTATACAGCACATGGAATATTTTCCTGATTGGCGTTTTAGTGAACGAAATCTTATGATCTTTATCAATGAAAGGCACCACCCAAGGGTTCGTTTAGCTGACGATGAAGTTGTTCACATTGAAAAACTCAGATAACTTGTGCATCGGGAGATCTGCGCCAATTGAGCCATCAACGAACTTTTTGTTTTTATCTAAGTACTTGACAACTTCTCCTTTTTCATTTTTGCACAATAAATCACTAGATCCATAGATATAAGGTATCCCGCAGCTGCAACATACAGCTGACCGAATTATAACATTCGGAGCGCTTAGATAATTTAATATCCTGTCTTGATCATTTTAGTTTTCTCCAGTGACTGTGATATTCAATACAAATCCAGTTTTGTCATATGCTTCTTGGAATGTAGTGTCGCCAATGTTGTCTTTTGTGAAGTCAACGAGTACTTAAACATCCAATAGAACACCTTCATTGATGAATCTTTAGATTTTTCGTTTAATTTACCCCTTTGGATTTCTTTTTTAGAATGCTGTCCATTTGATACTTTGATCATCCATCCCTGTGAAGATGTTAGGGATTTCTTCTAGTTTCTTGCAGCATAAGAACGATGCTATGATACTTCCAGCTGAACTACCAGAAATGATCCTAGGTAACAGCTTCTACTCGTAAAGTGTTTTGATAACTCCAATATGGTACATTCCCATTAAGCCACCTCCTGATAATACCAAAGCTGTGCGTCCAACTGCATGTCGCATTTCGATGAAAAATTCCATTTTTTTACGGATCTCTAGCTGAGTTGTTGTTGCAATGTACATGATACATTCGTCAACTTCATTTTCAAATGATTCGATGAGCTCTTTCGTGCTATTCAGACAGTGCTTGTGCAGATTAGGATTCAATATATTTCCAATATTTCTAAAAGCATGGGACCTCAACGTATGAATGATTCTCATAATTCGCTTATTCGTTCGATCGTCTTTAAGTTAATCTCTGAGATGCGCGATGTATTCATAGTTATAATGCCCAGAAGTTGGATCTTGCCTCCAAACTTTTTTGTCTTTCAAGTTATCATGCAGATAAGCATAATTCACCCATTCTTCATAGCTTTCACAGTCTTGCATCTTTCTCTTGAGCTTCTTGCTCTGTTTAGTTTAAGATCGGCTCTCGTTAAGCTCATTCAGATGATAGGATAACACTTCTTTGATGATTTTAACATCCTCAACGAATTCTCGAAATGTCACCTTTACAGCAAATATTACCCAACCCAAGACCATTTTATATGTACTAAAAATGCTACTGAAGAGATCTTTAAAACTTCAATAGCTAGTTAATAGACTTATTAACTCCCCTTGGTCCTTCTCTTTTCTTTAGATAGACTGATGGATTTATTTCCTACCTCTTAAGACAATGATGAATTGGCTGGCACACAGATAATTGAGTGTGTTCTTCCAGCTTAAGAACTTAGAGATGTTCTCTTTTTTGTTTTTTGTTTTTTTCCTGAGAAATCTGATAATTGCACTGTCTTTAATATCTTTTTCTTTTTCAATAATAGCTCACTTCTCACCCACATCTTTGATGACGTACTATTAATAGGACGACTGTTGTGTCAACTCTCCTAATCTGAATTGTATTTTCATAGATACGATCATCTTCCTCTGTCACCAATTAGGTTTATCGATCAGAAACTACAAAGAAGTAGTATTTGTAAAATAAAACAAAATGGAAAAGGTAATTTTAAAGAGTTTGTGTCTTTCATTTTCAAAATTAAAAATTAATTTCTTTTGCTATTTTTTTTTAGCTGAATTTGATCAAAATATGGGAAAATCATCATTAATTGATAATTCTGATACATAATAATTCAGCACAAAGTTTCAAATTCTGAGAAAATAAAAGGAATTTTTTCATTTCATCTTTTGAGTACTTTATCTGCTTTCATGATAAACAATGATTTAAATCCAAATATCTTTCAACTTAAAAATCTTTCGTTTTTGAATGCCTTCTGGCGGCGTAAAATTTTTTATCTCATTCAAAAAGTTTCAACACAAACTGCTAAATTATCTTATCCATTTATGCATACTAATCCAATTTTATTCATGGGAATTTCTTATTATTAAGGAATTTAAGTAATTATGTTGAATAAGTGGTAATAAATCTCATAAATGCCATTTATTAATAGCCCAATTTCTACTAGTTAGTAATTATTCTTTTGTTCTTTTTGCTGTAAGAAGAAAATCAATATGTTTATATCAAGAAAACCTTTTAAAATGGCACTTATTTCTGCAGGTACACCAAGATTTTATGTGTAAAATTACATAACTCAAAAAATGGTCTATGAGAAAATCTAACTTTTTATATTTGAAATGGATACAGATGATTACTATTATCAAAATCCATCATAAATTAATAATTACCATATCAAACAATAAATTAAGATGCAAGATCAAAAATCCCAGGAATTAATGTAAATCATTCCTATTGCTTACCTGCATGTACAATTTCTTTTATTGAGATAATGAGAATGCCAACATGTTATTTATCTTATTTTGGATATTTCGGATGGGTTTAAAAGCTTCAACGGCAAAGACAACAAATTAAGAAAAACTAATTAATCACAAAAAATAAACAAATCAAAAGTTATAAAAAACAAAAAATACAAATTCTAATGTTCGGAAAGTTCCTTCGTTCTTTCATGAAGCCAAAGGCTACTGTTGCTCTGAATCCCCTTCCAACAATGAACTTTGCCTATCTTGTTGGGAATGTCCCACCAATTTAGGTTTATGTTCGCAAGGAATATGTCACACAATTCGAAGAAGGACATGGTGAACTAGAAGAAGGTGTCTGGATTTCTGTGAAATCTAAAAAAGATCGTGCTTTCTTGTTTGAGACTCTATTCTGTGAGTATGGTGCTCTCTATGATAAGCTACCTATTTCTGCTTTCTTGTGGAAGAAAGAAGTGGACTTCGACAGCCTCCTGCCTTTAGACTACTTGTAGCTTTGGAATTGCTTCAGTTATGAATTCACTGTGATAAACAAAGTGAATGTTGCAGAATTAAGAGTAGAGGTCTTGATGAAGAATGGAAAATGGTACCCAGGAAAGTACATGTTCACTATTGATCATTGCAAATCTGATCCAGGTGAGCTCAACACAGTTTGGTCAGAAATTCCAAGTGAGCATAAGAGTTTCAATATTATCTAGTTGGATAATGGATAGTTTTGTGCTTAACCAAACAATCGTCTTAAATGGAAATAATCATCTATCATACCTGTATAAACAAAATCTGCTAAATTCTTTAAGGTCTGCGAAATTGATTATCAAGTTGAAGATACTCCAAAATGGTCTGTAGCAGATACAGTTGGGTTTTTCTACAAGGAAAACAGTGAAAAGAAGGTCTTCGATCCCAATGATCCTCAAGAATCAGTAGAAAGCAATAAAACAGAAGAAAAGAAGCAACCCATTGAATCTGCTAAACCTGTTCCTTAAGCAACTGCTACGGCTGCCACCACTGCTACTACTACAAATGCAACTACTGAAAAACACCCAAACAGAATCCGTAAAGTTGGTTCTGAAGTGATTAATCACATTGGAGGAACAAGCAAACCCTATTGAAGAGAATTGAGCCTTTGATAATAGAGAAACAGCATTTATATGTTTGGTTATACTATCTCAAAAACTTATTTGGTTTTAGAAAGAATATTTAATTGCAACCTTTGTACAAAAATCAAAAAATAGTCATTTATTCTTATCATTTTTCATATTGTGTGGGAGAAAAATGCGATACAAAAAAGATACTTTTTATGGATTTTATTTTTGAGGCAATTAATTAATCAGCGATGATTAAAGACTAGCTGAATAAAAGGGGGGAATTTAATATTTTGAAGAGCTATTGTAATCGGGGTGAATTTAGAAATCTTGGGGTTACACCCAACTAGTGATGATTTGATAGGCGAGAAAAAAGAATTTGTCAGAAAATATTTGGGTTTTTGGATGATCTGTCAGAGAGAGGCATTAATCCAATATTTTTGATATGTTTATTACAATCTGTAATTTTTAGTATGAGTGTAATCATATCCGAACTTCAATAGAGAGGGATTCATTCATGGAAATATCTTCAGGACTTATAAAAAATGAAATCTATTTTTTGGTAAAGTGAAGGAGCCATAAAATATTATTAAAATCAAGATAATACACAGTTTTGGAAGGAATTATGATGTCCACTTTTTTCAAACTTCTTTGTTAAAGATGAAGATTTTCTTTCTCTTTTTGGAATCTGCTAGCCTCAAAGAAAAATCCAAGCTTAAGATACTTCTCTTTGTAGTTTTTTCTCTCAAAATTTGTCACTTGTGATTAATTCATCCCATGTCAATATTTGAGTTTTCGAAAATCATTTCCTTGGTGTAAACATCTCGTTGTTACCTGTAGAAGAAGGCTATTTCTTTTTGAAATGGAGTGAGATATTTTTCTTGCTTCCTTATTCTTTTTCTCTCCATTTATTAAGCTCCTACAATTTTCTGCAGCGATTTGCACTACAATCTCAAATTGTTTAAAATATATCCATAAAAATAAAATTGTCTAATAGAATCATCCACATTATCATAATGAATTCATCTAAATCAAAATTATCTTTCCCTTGACAATCTAAAATTGCATAACTGTTTTCTATTTTTGAAAGATTATTTATTTGTTCTCCCTTTATAAAAAGAACATCAATAACTTTGAATATCGTGAATAATCAAAATATTATTTATTCCTTAAAAGCTGACTTATCTATAAATTAAAATAAGCCTAAAGCAATCAAAGACACTTAATTAAGTAATAGCAGTACTCTTTGATATCCCTCATGCCAATTTTCCTTTAGTTGTAGTTTGCAAGTAGGGAAAAATGGAATTAAAAATAATAAATTTTAAAAAGAAATATTATTAAAAACCCCATAATCAACAGATATTAACACTAAAAACAATTCAAAGACATTCAGTGAGTTGTTATCAGGGGAGAAGAGTTCCTTCTTTTTATTAAATTTGATATCTTCAGCAGATCAAGAGAGGAATGCTACAAGTTTTTCTTTTTCTTCGTGAGCAAGAACAGTTGATTCAAGGTGTGTTTTATTTTCCACACTTGCGGCAGCTAGATTCTTAAGAAGCAAGACAACTTTTCCCTTGAGC
>Ga0302271_10000199_pt1 | contig 55255 bp, 26 predicted proteins | sample III_Bog_N1_1_FD_198767 | JGI IMG/M metagenome (GOLD analysis project Ga0302271, IMG submission 198767) | Peat permafrost microbial communities from Stordalen Mire near Abisko, Sweden - III_Bog_N1_1 | ecosystem: Environmental > Terrestrial > Soil > Wetlands > Peat | place: Sweden: Abisko...
AGGAGAATTCATCTGTGGGTTAGTAGGATTCCTGATAGCAATTCCCTTGTCTATCTTGACAATCAGCATAGCATGGCTATTTTACAGAAAGGAAATAGGCATTCCTTTGTTGCTCTCTGCACTGGTTGTCATTGGATATTTCACATATTCTTTCGCCAAAGACTATAAGGGAGAAGAAGGAGTTCCAGCATTCTGAAGGCATAAACAATTTTAGAATGGACTAACTTACCTCTCATACATATTATAAAAACAATACAAACGATTTCTGAAATGGCCATAGAAAATATTGAATCATTTTTCACACAAAAAACAAATTGAAACAACTTAAAAAAGAATTGGTTTTTAATTTTAAACAAAAAGAGATTAATTTTTTCAAATCTGGGAGCTACCTAAAAGTTCTTGAATAAACAGCATTGATTCATTCTTCTTTTAAAAAAATAAGTTAATATTGCCTTATTTAAGGTTTTCTTACACTCTGAAGCCCCATTAAATAGAATAATATGAGATCCTAAAGATGAGCAAGGAAATAAATACCCCAGAGATTAAAAAATTATGTTAGGCTCTTTGTTTTTGTTTTTGCTTTTTTATTAGAAGATTGGGGGATTTTACTGAATATTGCTCTATTTGTAGAGAATCTAAGAAGGGAATTCTTCATAAAAAAGTCGAATAAGTAGTCATGAGAAATAAAGTTTTAAATGTTTCAGTTATTATTATTCACATTATTCTTTATTGATTTGCATTTGGCTTTCAAAAAATGATAATTATCGAAGGTAAGCTTTTTTCGATTCATAAGGGAATTAGTTTTTTCTTCTTAGTTTGAGAGTTTTAAAAAAGGAATCATTTTTATTATATTTTGATTCCTTTTCTTGTAATTTCCCTTCAATAATTATTAATTTCTAGCTATCTGCACAATCAAGAGAAAAAGCTACAAAGGTTGATTATCCAACTCGTTACTTTGGTTTCTAGATAGTTTTCTCAAGTTTAAAGCCTTGTAGTGTTTTTTTGGAGATGAGATTAACTGAAAAAAAGTTTAGTTACTTACTTATTTCTACTTCTACTTTCTTTGTCAGCTATTAAATGCATTTGCAATCTTTTAAGGCTTTAATTGTGAAATGTCCTAATCTAATCTAAGCTATTGTCAAATTACATATTGTGGAGAGCAACTTTTCTTTGTTTTTTTTTCTTTTTTCAACATTCTGTTTCGACCTTACCGGTTCTTTTTAAAATGCAAGATTTGTTCCTGTATTTCTAATATCTGTTTTTTTAATATCTCATCCATTTAAATACTTTCAAATTATTTTGTAGTTTTGTAAATCGAATTAATACCATAAAAAATATTTTAACAACTAACCTCTATAAAATAAACAAAGACAAATTCACTATTTTTAAGCAAAACTTATCTCTTTTTGCATTACTACCTTAATTGCCTTATTCATCAAAATTTTCTCTTCCAGTTAATGTATTTTTATGGTTCGTCTCTAGGAATTCCAAGTGGCTCTAGTTTCTTGTTTAAAAGCTCCATGTAGCATAGTCTTATAGCGTAATCTTCCTTGGATTCACAAGAGAAACTCTCCCATGCTTTATGAAGTCCTTTTGAATTGCAAGATGGCTCGGTGAAGTAGATGCTCACAGTGAATCCAATTAGAATGCAGTAAATGATCGTATAATCAAGAGAAAACTTCGGTAGTCTCTTCTTTATGAGCTAATACCGGTATAAGGAGTCTATTGCTCTGGTTATCAAGAAAATAGCCCAGATGCTTCTGTTCTATTTTTCTCTCACCCAAAGACTTACAATTCCTCCTATAAAACCACTCACAAAGCTAATAGCTCCTGAATCACATTTGAATATTCTTCTGAGGATGCAAGTCAGTCCACGCATGAAAAGAGTGTAAAGTGCAGGGAATGAAGCGAACCTTACGTTCTTCTTTAAAATCAAGGTGTAAAAGATTATTGATGGATTGTTTTTGATGGATTTCATCTGTTTCAGCAATAAAACTAAGATATCAATAGCAGCTGTAACAGTATATCCCATGAGAAACGATTTTGCTGAGTATTTTATGATATCCTACACACAACCTTCTGAATGTTTACAGAAGATTGTCTTACCTGAAGTAAAATTCAGTCCAAATTTTTGGAGGATAGTCTCGATAAACTTATCGAAATTATATGAAGGCTTCTAAGGTTATTGCTGAGTGTCATCTTGCTGCTAAAGAGATTATTGATGTATGCATTGGTTTTGAATGAATTTTTCAGGGGAATTTCTATGGCAAGTGCTTTGAGTTTCCTTCATGTAATTATGATTGTTTGTTTTTTTGCTCAACTTTTAATATGAAATTCTTTTAGTTTTACTCTTTTTTTTGTTGTCAAGAATTAATTATTTGTTAATTTGGAGAATCCACTTATTGAACTTGATTCGACATTCAATTCTTGTTTGGAATATCCTTAGCCTTGAGAATTTAAATCTACCTAGTGATGATTCTTTTATGAGTAATCTACATTGGTTTTACTGTTATTCCTACCAGAATATGATACGTCATCTCTGGCGTAAAAGAAAGGTTTTTCTTTTATCAATTATCTCTCCATCCCTCCCCAATCACACATTTATTATTTCTAATTCCTCATTGATAAAATATCAAATTAATACATCCTTAATCATATTTATCTTTGATTCCCTAACCACTACGAATTATTCTTCCCTCTCAATTATCAATTTTGTTTATGACCACAAACAGCAATTTAAACTCTGATAATCACTTTTAAGCTTAATTTCTTTTACTAAAAGATCTTTTCATAAGAGAATATTGTTACTTTTAGGAAGCTAATAAGTTGTTAAAAATCTCATAGAACTTCCACAAAATGTTAAAGAAACTACAAGTATACTTTTCATGAGTTGGTGAATTGATTTTTGAATGAATTAAACGAGCTTTTTCTTGATTTAAAAAATAATAGTTATTCCTTAATCATTTTTCTTCTCAAGCATCACTCATTTCACTATCATAACTGTTAATTGAATCTTCTTTTTCTTGAATGCCTTCTATTGAACTGCAAGGAATCTTCAAAGATGTATGAATCTTAATTGGCTTGCACGGCTTGAAACTTTTGGATATTTCTTAATCAGAAGCAATTAGCTGCTTCGAAATCACAATAATAGCATCTGAACCTTCGCTCTGAGAACCTTCAAGCTATGATTATAATAATTAATGATTCGGCGCCTAAAGTAGATTTTATTTTAGATTCTTCTTATGTGCATCGTCATCATCTAAATGTGAAATTTTACACGAATCTAAGTTTTCTTACTTGTTGTTCTCAGATTCTACACTTAAATAACCTTAACTCTCTAGCTTTTCTTGGATTTTCTTTCTATCCGCTCTGTAGATATAATAAGCTGCATCAAACCCGTAACTTGCCATGATAGCAAAAGCAAATCCTAAATACGCATTTAGATTTCCAAAAAGGATTGTGAAATCTCCTGCTGAATCTAGCGTATCAGAGTCACACATGATGTAAATCGAAAAAATATAAACGGCAATGCTGCCGAAGATGAATATTAACGAGAAAGGGTAGTGTGTGTGATGCAGCTACATCACTTTCAAATTGCACACAATTACGCAACTCGTGAAAGCATGCAGTCCTTGAGTATAGAAATCAATAGGTTTCTAAGTGACATCGGAGTTCGCATTGAAAATGAAGAATCTATTTTGGATATCAAACAAAAATATGATAAAATGAAGGTATCAACACCAAAAATGTTGTACTTTTAACTGCATTTTTATCAATTATTTGTATCTTACGCTGCGAAAATGTTAATGACTGAGTGTGTGGATCCATGCACGAACCATTTCCAGAAATTTAAATGATTAAACGAAGGGTTTTCTGCGTGTTTTTTATAAACGCTTGGGGAATGTTCTAGTTTATTTGACTGATCATATTTGAGCGAGAAAGTATTATTTGTGGGATGCATCTCATCAACAAGCGCGAAGACAATAATAGGGAGTGAGACATACAAGAGATTGAAGAATTGCGTGATCATCTAGTCATAGATATTGGCACCACTCTACCCACATGAGAAATTATACCAGATGTATGCTAGATTCCAAGCTTAGTTTTTGTAAAAATTGTAGAAGATCGTGTAGCTATTCTTGCGGTAAGTTTCCTAGCCGACATATAAAATCAAACGATTCAAATGCTTGAACTAGCAGATTGTGAAATCAGCACTTTTGGCAGCTTCACGGCCCTAGGTGAATAACATCAAAGAATTGTTAATAACGTTGAGCAAATTAAAGAGAGAGAGAAAGCTGGAATTAATTATTCACAATACAAGAGAAATTATCTCATTCTTTTCACACAGATGTTTGATTAATTTACCTCTTTGCCTCTGATGCCGATGCCGACATTTGCTGATTGTATCATGCTTACATCATTTGCGCCGTCACCGATTGCCAGAATGGTTTATTTTGGTACAAGAGTTTTGAGGATCTTAAGCAGCTAGGCCTTTTGATGGGGTGAAAAGTTATACGCAACAACTGACGCTGCACCTTGCAGGGCTTTAGATAAAATCTCAAGTAAGGATTTATCGAGAACATTAGTGATTTTAGCTAAGGTTATGCCAGATATTGCTAACGAATATTGTAACTATTATTTCCCTAATTCTAGGCACTCTACAATTTAATGCCTGATTTGATCAAGACCTTCACTTTTCCAGTCATCGATGTATTTTAAGACAAAATGCTTTTCAACGATGCTACATTTGAAAGCCACGCTTACACCTGTTTCTCTTTTATCACCAGTTATCATCCATATCTTAATGCCCGCTTCTTTTAAATTTTAAAGTGTATTTTCAACCTAGTCACTGAACTCATCATTCACTCCACTGCCACCTAATAACACTTGCTCGTTCTCAATCCCTCTAAACAGCTGATGTTAGATTTCATGCACACTTATACATTTAGACTGCTCAGTTAGCTTCTTCTCACTAAAGAACACAAGAACCAAAAAATAATAAATTAATAATTTTATTTTATCAAATTTCTAAAAGCAATCCTGTACAGAGACAAAAATTGTGCGATTTCTTCTTGTGTCAACGTTCTTTTAGAATAGCACAGAGTTCGAAGAATCTGGATTGCAAAATGATCAATATGCTTCTCAGTTATTTTCTAAATCTCTGCTTAGTCTGATCTTAAACTGCTGAACACTTTATTCGATGCCCCTTTCGTGTACATCTTGTATGCTCCATCTTAGAGATCTTCCACTAAGATTGACATTTTCCCCAGATCGGAGCTATATTCTCTGACACTAACCACGCGAAACCTGTACTTAAGATTATTCAGTGTATTTACTACAGTCATAATTTTATTCTCATCGATCCCTTCGTAGTACATTCCGCAGCTCACACAGAACTCCATGATGCATTCTTCATCTGAACTCGAGCCCGAATATTGTTTTTTACCGTTCTTCTCTTCCACAATTAAGGAGTGGCATAGATTCATGCAAATGAAGGTCTCAAATACAATCTAGAAGAAAGAAAGAAATTTTAAAATACCAAAAAGAAAGACAAGAACTTTTCTTAGGAAAATTGTAATTTATTTTACAGGGAATTTTTTTGGATCTGCAAGCTTTTGTAGAAGCTGATCTGATGCTAGTATTCCGTTGTCATCATACTTAGCATGCTCGTATATTTCTTCATCAACTGTCAATGCCTTAAACTTCATGGAGTTGCATGTTAGTGTACCTGTCTTATCGGTTAAGATATATCTCACAGTTCCAAGCTCATCAAGGAGATTACTGCTAGCTACACCGACTGGTTCTGATTCGTTCTCCTAGTTCTTGAAGGAATTGTCTCGTTAGAGAAATTATCCTTGGAGGTACCTGACAAGTTCGAGAGTAACAAGCAGCGAGATTGGAACAAAGGTATTGAGCAGCAAAAGCCACATAGGAATATGCAGAAAGAAGATCTCTGCAAACGAATCAACATCGATATACAAGTAATAATTCAATGCACTTTCATTTAAAGACCACCAAACTGCATAGTAAACAGCCATCAAAATACTGATAATTATCAGCATACCAAATACTTCCAAGACCATGTAACTCATCTTTCTCTCGACTGTGCCAAACTTGTATCTGCGGTGGATTCAAAATCATTTTTGTTTCAATTTAAAGTTCTAAATTCAATCAAACAAGTATTTTGCATTTTTATTTGTGTTTACTTTGGGGTATTTGTGTATAAAAGTGATTTACAGTCATGTCCAGTGTAGATTACAACTCCAGTTATCCAATGTGTTCGCTTTAGAATGCATCCTCGGAGGCAAATGTTTTACAGCCCAAGGAGATGTCTATTTGAATGAGAGTTGCGATTAGTCTCATTCTCATCGTTTTTATCGATCAAAACACCGCTAAAACTATGAATCTCACAGTTGGGATCTTCATATGTGATTGAAAACCTTCCGCAGTTTTCAGGAGTATTTAAATCAGAGTTTTTCTGGAATAGCCTAGCTGAGCAGCTTTGTCTAAATTTCAAGTTAGCTTCTCCATCTAGATTCTTCGTTTCGATAAAGCAAGTACCCTAAATTTAATTAAGTCAAAACAAATTTATAGAAATCTACTGATTTGCACTTTTGCAATAATTAACTGTAAGATCTCTGTGTAAAAGAGGAAATCTGACACACATAAAAAAATATTATCTTTTCTCGTAATTGAATAAACTACTTTGTCTGTAGAAGTGGAAAGAATAAGCACATCAGCAGGCAGCTTCTCATCTTCCATGACTTTGATGATGTCACCAATTTTGATTGATTTCCATGGAACTTCTAGAAATTCGTTTGTTTCAGGTTAGAGTCTGTATGCTATTGAGTTATTCTCGAGATCATCTTAGGCTTTGCGTTTTCGATCTTCGAAGAAATCTTTAATCATACTCATCACTATTACCATTCCTAATGGCATGTAGACAAGAGGTTCTCCATCTGTAGTCGAAAAAGCAGGGATGATTTAGCAGACACCAACGAAGATAAAGTAGATATTCGCTAGTTTGCTGAATTAAACGAGTAGATTTTTTGGCAAGAAGGTAACTAAGTTGTATTTGGATGTTTCAATTCCATTATCGATGACGGCGGGATCAGAGATACCAACAAATACCTCTCTTTTCCCTCGAATCTTGCGTGTTCTTCTCTTTAAGCAAAACCATTTTGTGGTAAACTCCGCGTTCAGATATTCTTTTTAGATCCTTAATCTCTTCTCCTCAAAAGTAAGAGACATGTTTCAATCGAGCTTTAAGTCACAAATTATGTTTGTTTGTATGTTTGAATATATTTTTTGTTAGTTTTAAATCAAACGTGTTCCTATTAAACTTGAAGATCTGTCTTGTTTAATTAAAGAAAAAGTTAGCTAATTTGCTTATTCATTCTCAAGGTTTCCTCATTTTTTTCTTAATTATCTTGTGACTTATCACCTCAACTACATTAAAGGTTACAAGAAATATCATTGGTTAAGGATTCGTTTCAAAATATGATGTTAAACAAAGGTTTTGAGCTTACTACTTTTTTCAATCTATCAGAAAATTTTCCAAAAAATTGTAAAAGAATTTTTGGTTGAAAAAAAGTAATAATTTCATGATGTGAAATCGAATGATAATTTGAATGCTTATTGGCTTTTCCATTTTAGATTAATTTCTCCTTGAAAAGCACAAAACAAAAGGGTACATTTCCCACAATTAGAAACTTAAAAAAAAACAGATGTCAAATTGAGAGATTGAGAGAAATAAAAGATTAAAAACATTTCTTTGGGTACACACATACCTACTCCTCGACTATTACAACTGCTAATTTATTCGAATTTATTTGAGTTTTTCTAGATTTTTTAAAGAATATTATTGATAAAGCAAGGAAAAAATAAAGTTAAGCTGGAAATAATTGGAAAAAATATAATATTTTTGGTCTCCTGTTTTTCCTTAAAATTATGCTTATTTTTTGATTTCTTATTTTTAAAATATGTACAACTTTAACAACCAAATTTTGGAATAGAAATTGAATAAGCAACTTTATTTCCTTTATAAAAAATCATATTTAAATAAATATTTTTGAATAAAAGAGATTTTTATCATATTGAAAAGATATTCTTTTCAATCTTTTCTCTTGCTATTTTTCTCCTAGCTATTCATTCATAAGTTACATCCGAGGACATTTGAAATAGACCTATGAAATGAGTTATATTTTCATTAAATCATTGCAAATCTCTTGTATTAGAATGAGTGAGGTACTCATTCAAAATCATTCTTTGTCAATCTGGCTTCCATTCTATTATTCTCCTAGCTATTTAATTGAAAATATTAATTTATTGTCTCCCTTTTCCTCAAATCAAAAAGTAATCCTTTTTTTCCTTATTATCAAAGAAGGAAAATGGTAGATTCACTCAAATTTAAATTTCATTTTAATGCTTTAAAGATTTGCTAATGAAAAAACTCCTATGTTATTAAGACATCCTACTTAGCAGAGAATTACTTGAAAGTTATTTAACATAAGAAAAATGCTTCTAAAGATGAACAAAAGAGAAAATATTAAAAAAATATGAATGTTTTTTGTCTGTGTTTTTTTTAGTTGAAATTACACAAGAAAAGAGATGCTATTCGTCATAGGTAGACACCGGAGTGATGGAATGAGGATAGAAATGAAAAAAATATAATTAAAATTCTTAGCCCAATACTCCTTTAATTAATAATAAATTAATACTTTCACATTAACAAAGGGAAATCCTCATAAAAAAAATAAGATTAGATTATTATTGATTTTCATTAGAAATTCCCCCAAGCTTTATCCTTTAGAAATCATTGAAATATGGAGTATTAAATCGCAAAAATACTAGATCAGGATTAAAAACAAAATAACTAAAAATATCCCTTCAAACTACCTTATTTGGAAGTTAAGTACCTTTTCAAAGAATAGACTTCCTACAACACAGAATTAACATGAAACGCCGACAACTTAAATTTATTCATTTTTAACGAAGAGGAAAGAAAGAATTGAAGACGGGAAATGCTTTCATGAACAAAACCAAGAAATAAAGTACAAACACTACCATCACCAATTAAGCCAACGATGATTTGCTAAAAATCGAACCTACAACATTCCTTACTCGCTATTTAACTGTCTTATCTTCACTGCTTTATTTAGGTTATTTTTGTTGTTGCTTTTTCTCTAACTTTTCTTATTTTACCTTTCTTCTTTGCATATATTCATCCAGAGCCCATTTATATACACTGAAATTATGCTGAACATCATTGAATGCATCTTTCATGCTCTCCATTTGTAGTTTCTTGAATCGTTTGATATTCCTTTCTTTCGTCATATCTACATTGTATTCATCTACTAGCTCCTTAATAATCTAATTATTTTAGTAGTTTTTGAAATCTAAATCTCTGTAGAATCTCATTAAGTCAAGGGTTTCTTAAAAAGCAGCTAAATTTTTCTTAGTTTTTATTATTTTTTCCTTATTCTTTTCGTACATTTAAGTCTCCAATAAAGTGTAATACTTTCCTTCCATGATATTAGCCATTTGTTCTTCTAAATCCTCATCAAGATCAGTTTATGTAATATCAACAATTGAGCTGCCTCCTGTATTGCTGTTTTCGTGATTTTCATTAGGAATAACTCCTCTTTCTATCATTTCAGCTTCAATTTCATTTAATTCCGCAACTCTTTCTACAAATTCTCTCAATCTTTCTTTCTCGATTCCTTTAACTGATAAAATCTTTGCACTAAGCTTAGCAGATATTTCTTAGAAGAACTCTTCATGATTACGGATGTTCATGACAACAAGTGTTGCAGCACCGCTACTAAATATTTTTTCTTCTTTCTTTAATTCAAATGCTTCTTTCATCCAATTTTCAGCTTCTTCTAATTATAAATATGTACTTGATTTATCAGTTAATCTACATTGCACCATTCTTAGGAGAGGCAAACTTCCCTTTTTATGAAGTTTTCTAGCGTCTTCAAATGCGTCCATTGCTTCATGTAAGTTCCCCATATTCAAATAGCAGACTCTATAAAAATATTTTTGTTTGTTATAATTTTTTGTTTTTTTTGTTCTAATAAATCCATTTTTATATTTACCCTAAACTCATATACACACTGACAAGCATAGACTATCTTAAATCGATATCGTTAGCATCTGTTAAGTTTTCTCCGTCATGCAGCTCAACATTTTCATCTGTGAAATTGGTGATCTATTTTAGCAATTCAAAAAATAAAAAATAATTACAAAAAACGTTTAAAACAATTTTATAAATTAAACTCTGAAATCTATTGTTTTTTGTTGTTACGAAGAGTTTGTATTTTTGTCTGAATTCTTTGTCTTCTTTTTGAGTATTTCTAAGAAATGCTTCCTAAGCAATAAGTTATTTCTTTTCCGCTTCATCCATAATAATAGCAGTTTCATCGGGATGCTTATTCTTCGCTTAAATCTCCTCAATGTCTAGTTCTTCTTCAGATGATGAAAAATTTCTCTCATCTTCTTCAAACCCCTCCACAGACAGACTTTATTTATCACTGTTATCATCATTTGGTTTCATTTCACCATCTGATTGCTCTCTATCAGAGTCATTATCATCATTTTATTTATCGGAGAATTTCTTTTCGATGCAGTCTTCTTTCTCAATATCATTCTTGTTTTTCTAATATTTTGCTCTCATTCTCTGTAACACTTCCTCTCTCTATTTCTCTTACGAACCTAATTCATCTGCTCTGCTACTAATAAGATTCTTTATTTTATCTCTTGCTTCACTAGCATTATTCTTATATTCAGCAGCTTCAGCTTATTTCTTCTTCTTTTCCTTTTCTTCATCTTCTTCTACTGCTTCTTGAAGTGGTTCGTCTTCTTTAAAACAATCTGGATTTTTCTTTATTCTTTTAACTTTTTAATACTAATCAACATAACAAGTGTCATTGGTTTCTTTTTTCTCCTCTTCAAAAGTACTAGATTCATCGATTTTAGTATCTTTCTCCCTTTTTTACTGATCCATACCTGATAACACATTATGATTTACATTATTGTTACTCTATTTTCTTTCCTTTTTTCCTTTTAATTTCTTATTTTCTTCTCCTTCTTCATCAGGTTCATCCTTCAATTCAAGCCATTTGAAGCAACTCAATGCTCGCTCATATAAGAATATTGCTTCATCGAATCGCTACTTGTTGAAGAGACGATTTCCTCTTTCTCTGAATTTATCATAAACAAAGAATCTCTCTACAACATCTTTATTTCGCATTCGCTGGAGGACTTCTTCGTCATAGAAAAGAGTGTGTTTGAGATAAATTGGGTATTTTTCGAAAATTCTACGATTTTTAGCAGGCTTTGCGTAGAGAAGTTTACTGAAATCTCGTTTAAGAGACATTAAGTTGTCCTATTCCAAATAAGCAGCATATCTACTAAGATAATATGTGCTGTATGTTTCCTAGAGATGCACCAATCCAGGGTTTCGTTTTCGATCAGATGGTAAAAATGGACATCCTCCTTTTGGGCGTTTGGGATGGCCTTCTTCATCTTCACTAGAGCTACTAAAATCCTCTTTGATTTTTTTGGAATCATTTGCAGTGAAATTCAAGCTCTGAACACTAGTCTCATTGCCTTTCTGCTACATCTTGAAATAAGGGCATTTATCTTTATCTTCTTCTTTTAGAATTGCTCGATGACCAGATGGAAGTGCTTATGATAGACTAGAAGTAGTTACAGCTTCCGATTCAATTTCACTTGAAGAGTTGTTAGACTTTTGTTGAAGGAAAGGACAGTCATCTTTAGATGGCTGAGGGGCATTATTTTCTTTAGATAGAAGAGGATGCTTATCTTCAGACATTTCTGTTATTGAGATTATCTTTTTTAGATTGATTTTGCAAATTTTGTTCTGCTGATTTAAAAAAAATTCTGCTATTTTGCTTTAAGATTGTTTCTTCTTCTCTTTTTCATTTAAATCCAATCAATCATTCCAATTAGACTAATACATTTTTTACTAATTTCTATCACAATACCAAGACTTTTAATTGCTTCTGTCCTTCTAATAACTCATCTTCATACTTTAGTTTTCCTTTCAAAAAAAAATAAATAAAGAGAAATGTTCTTGGTTTAAAATTGCTTTTGAATCATTTTTTCCCCAGGAATTTCTAAAAAAGATATTTCCCTCAAGAGAGAGACAAATTAAAAAACTAAATATGGACACGAAAAAGATAGCTCTACTTGCTGGAGGAGCGGCTTTAACAATAGGAAGTATGGCAGCATATTTATTCTTACGTTCACCTGTAACTGTTAGCAAAGAACATAAGCTTCCCAAGGAAAAGGTGATGATCATCTGCAAAGAACTCAAAACTTAAATGTTTAGTACATCTCTGCAGATTATCGAAAAGCGAACTCATGTTTAAAAATAGCTTGATATGGGTGCACGTCTTCCAAATAACCTAACCTTTGAAGAGTACGTTTTAGAAACAGGAAACTAACTGTTTAAGGCGAGATAAAAGCTCGTCTGTGCCAAATTCGAAGTTGAACATGAAGATCTAGTGAAAGCATTAGAAGAAGATTTTGCAGAAGATGAGGATATTGCTAAGATTACGAATGAAATATTCTCAATTTTCGATAACGCATGTGCAGGCCAAGGACCTTCACTTGATCTTGATCCTAAGATTATCGAATTCTTACCTCCCAACAAAGTTCAGCAGCTCCACTGTAAATTCTTCAGATTAGCTTCTAAGAAATACATCAAGGCGTTCTAAGAAATCAAATCTGAAGGAGAAATCCAGATGTCTTTCGATAATCCCAAATTCCTTCGTAAAATAAGGGATTTACATATCCCCGAAGCAAAGCGAGAACTCCTTCTCAGTGAAGGACTCGATCAATTTTAAGTCTCTCCAAGAGAGATCTTTGATAAGATTACTTAGAGATACAGGCAAGAAGATGAGTCTTTCAGTGGAAAAGTTCTCAAATGCGAGAATGATTTTTCGAATTTGATCGATAAACTCGCTGAGAATCCATTCTAGTTCACTGACGAATCTCCAAATGAGATTTTCGAAATTGATGAGGAGGTTAAGCTGTGAATGGGTAGTTTTGAGATATGTAATTAATGTATTTGTTGCATGTGATTTTATCAAATTAAACTAATTTATTTAAATAATCTCTTCTAATTTTTTGAATGAGTTTTTTTCAAAATGATATGAGAGGCTAAACAAACAGTATTTTAGGTAGACTAGCATACAAATTGGTAATCTACTTAATAGTTGAAACTCTATTTTTTCTATTTTGCAGTTAAGTTAAGGAAAAAAAGTTCTTCAGAGTATTATCAAATAGTTAAAATAAAGAAATACCTCTTAATATCCAACAAGTTTGAAATTCATCAAGATCACAAACAATATTCCCTTTCAATAATCTGTCTTATTCTCTGGTCTTTACATTACTGGCATAGTTCAAAAATACCTTATTATTACTCACCTGTATCTATGGAGGATACATAAAACAGGGGAATTATTGTTAGAAAATCTCGATCCTTCCTTTTAAGAACTCATGACACAAAACTACGCGTCTTCAATGAAGAAGGAATCCTCCAGAGTGAGGAGCAAATCAATCAAGCCAATCAACAAAGGATCGTCGAACATTAAGATCTCCCAATGGAATATCAGCGAAATCTACGAAGAAAGCAATTTCATTTTTAATAATCCGAAACTTCTCCAAGAAATGAAAAACTAGCTCCGCAGCCTAAGAATCTTATGTTTTCATAATTGATGACTTCACTCAAAGTTAAATAAATCACAAATAATTTCCTTAACAGTCTCTCAACACGACGATTTCAGTTTCTCAAGAATAAGCAGTACTCTCTGATTGATGATAAATCAACTGATTTCCTTCAGAGAACTGGAGGTATCCAACGAAAACAAGACAAAACACCAACTTATAACTTTTTTGAATAAGCCATCAAATACATTCCAATATTCTACCCACAAAATGGTTTGAAACTTGCTTGGGATATTTTACTGCAGATTACTGTAATCGCTTATTTTTTCTGCATACCAATCCATCTGTCACTAGATATCAGCCTAGGTGAGCTGATAAACGAATCTATTCTGGAAGTTATGCTGTTAGTGATCCTCATCGACATAGTTATCAATTTCAATACGGGGTTCTTCCACAAAGGATAATTTGTAACTTCTCGTAGTAGTATCGCAGTGAATTATTCCAAGAATTACCTTCTAATCGATGTAGTCAGCTGCGTTCCTTTAGTTTTTTACTTTCTCTTAAAGAAACGAGTGATCAGTTTCTTACTGCTATTATTCTTCATGAAAACGAACAGTTTCGCGAAGACATTTCGTAAATTTGAGGAACTCACGAGGATGAAATAAACAGCATTGAATCTACTGCAATTGTTCAAACTTCTGTTCACTGTTCTATTTTTTACACATATCTTTGCTTGTGTATGGATATTCATTGGAGAAAATTCCTCTTCTGCAATAACATGGTTGACTGCTAGATAGGTAATTAGAAAAAAAGGGAAAGTTAATTTGAAAAAGACTAAATTTGTTCTTTGTTTTGCAAGCTCATTCACTCACCTTGGTACTCCGTTTACTTGAATGCTTATTACTTTGTGACAGTGACAATGGTCACAGTTGGGTATGGGGATATCTACCCTTAGAATTAATTTGAGATGGTGATTTCGATTCTAATGATGCTGATATCATGTGGTGTGTATGCGTATACTCTCAACAGGGTTGGTGCAATCTTCGAGGAATTATTTCATTAGCAGAGATAGACTTAACGAGATCTTATGATTCTGAATAACTACATGGATTAAAAGAATATTAGTTTTTCCTTAAAGTATCAGATCAGAGAGTATCTGGACTATTACTGGCGAGAGAGTAACTAAAACAATGATCAAATTGAGCATACAATTCTAGCGCAACTTTCAGATACTCTACGATAAAACCTGCTAATTGAAGCGAACAAAATCATTCTTAAGGATTCACCGATATTTAACTAAAATTTCTCTGAGCGACTCCTCCAGCGGACACTTGCTCTCATCTAAGAAGCGCATTTTACTCCAGAACAGGAGATATTTCTCTTAAATCAGCATGAAGATAATTTTATTTACTTCATTGAAAAAGGAAAAGTAGAGCTGTTTGTGTCTCTTTCGCAAAGAAAAGGGTAAGTTCTCATAATTGATTTATTTTTGGTTTTTTCTTGGTAATAAAAATATCATCATTTTCTGCTATTTTTAGGCGATAAATGTAACAGAAAAGCTTGAAGATAATCTCTGAAGGTGAGAGTTTTGGAGTTCGAAGCTTCTTTATGGGCATCGAGAGGTATATGTCTGCTCGCAGTGTAGATTTCACGAAATTACTGTATATTAGAAGAAATGAGTTTCTAGAACTTTTAAAAGAATTCCCTGAAGATTACGAGACTTTCTGCATGATTAGAGATATGCTCTTCTAAGGTTCATCTCAAAAGATTGGGAAGAAATGTTATTGCTGCGATAATTCCAGCCAACATGATTTCATGAACTGTCCATATATTCACTACATTCCAAATAAATACAAGGTTATCAGAACATTTTATTGCGCTACTTAACCTAGAGATTAGGAATTCACTCGTCACATCCCAGTCAAGTAAAACAATTATTCATTAATAAAAGCGATAAAAATAACTGAACATTTTTGTGTTTTTAGAGCAAACACTTTCTCATAAATAAGCACTACACAGCAGATAGCAACTCATTTTTAAGAAAAGAACTCTAAACTGTTTAAGCAATTAAGTTGGGTTGCTTCGTCTTATTAATCTTTTCCGAATTCAGATTATTCATTCTCTCATTCAGATGGAGGAGGAGTAAGTCGTTTATTTTTGTCTCTCTTTTCCTTGATGTATTGTTAATTTCTTTAACTAAAAAAGCATAAACCTAATGATTCTGATGGCACTCTTTCAAAGAATGAAGAACAAAGCTATGGCAATTATACACCACAGAATAGACAAAATATCCAAGAAAAAGAATAAGAAACCACTCCTTCTAAAGATATAAAAGATCTTACCTAGTCACCAAGCGATATTCAAAATAATCAGCAAATCACTCCTTTTGACTTCTAAGATAATAACTAAGATCAAAGTGAAACTCATTAGCCTAATATCATCTCATCTAAGATCATGTCTCTTCGGAATCTCTCCGAAGCGGATTCATCTGATGGGAGCGATCATCAAAGAAATTAACCTCTTCCTCTTCGTGAGTTATCTTCAAATTAAGAGAATATTATGAGAGAAATTCCTTTCTTTGGAAGGAAGCCTAGGTTATTCAAGAGTTTTTCACAGATAAAGCTGAACAAACCATCAACACCAAAGATTCTAGAATTAAAGCATGAAGGTAACTAAACATAATCCTATTTTGATTTTTGCTAATTATCTAATAATAAATAGAATCGCCACTCAAGATCTCAAAAGGTGTTTTTCAAAAAACTGAGCAAGTCCATATCTTATCTCATTTTTATGGCTAAAAATACAATTCTATGCAACAATACCCAGGAAACCACAAAAAACAGCCCCTTTCTCTCTCGTCTTGTTCATCTTCATCATCATCGTCGTCGTCGTAATCTATTTCCTCACTTTCACCGTAATTTCCTCAATTACAAGGATCTAACCCTAAAACTGAAAAACCTCAACTCTCCATTGCAGATCCAACAAAGGATTTGCATCGACTACTCCCTCCTAGATTAAGTAAGAAGAAGCAAAGATCTTCCTTAGATCTAATTCCTAAGGCTTCTCAGCATCCTCTTCGAAGGAAAAATACTGATTCTCCGACATTAAAAAATCCTAAAAATTCATTAACTAATAGAAAAGATAAGCTGATTTAACTGAGGGAGCGTTCTGGAGATTCTCGATCTAAACGCCGTCCTTCCATAAGCATATCACCATCTTAGTTTATTCGAGATAACCATGCAAATAAAGTGAGAAAGCTTTCTCTTTATCATCAATAGAATTTGCATCACCATTTATCACCCCATAATTACCCTTCTCATTTAGCTCATCTCTCGCACCTTACGAATCTAGCAAGAAGATCTTCTTTTTAAGCACATAGAGCTGCTTAATCATTGCCAAAACCCTAATTAAACTCAATATAAAATGTTAAAAAAACTACTCGATAATCTTCTTCAAGTTCTTCATCTTCTTTTTCTTCTACTTCATCATCAAGTGAAATATCACTGTCAAATACTGTTAGAGAATCCCTCGTGGATATTGATAAATTAAGGCTATTCAAGAAGTATTTCCCGAGATTTAACTATGATGATGTCATAAAAATGACTAATCTAAAACTACAACGGAATTTGAAAAAAGCTTAGGGGAGAATCAGAACCCTCAATAGAAAACAAACTGTCCTTTTAGGGAATAGATAACCCTCATAACTCTAGAATCACCTTCTTTCAATTTCTTCCCCTTTCTCTTCAATAAACAAGAAACCTTAGATTATCACTCAATCTGACCATTCTTTCAGAAATAATCTCAACTTTGTTTCTGGCAAAAGCATCAATATGCCTGCGATGCGATCATTCGAAGCGTTCGAAGACTATGAAGGTTAACTCAAAAAAGAATAATAATAGAATGGTATCGATTCTATGGTAAGAATGCACTCTCTTTCAATTAAAAACTTCTACCAGGCAAATTAAACCACTAATATGAATAGCAACAACAATCAGATGAGTAATCTAAATAATCAACTCGTTGAATAGAGCAGTAACTACAATTTACTTACGCCCAGCCATTAACACACTACTGCCAACCCAATAAGTCTTCCTCCTAGCAATAATTTTTTGAAGAAGCGAGTGCCGATTTCAAGAAAAAATCAAATCGGAAATAGAAGAAAATCCCATGTGATAAATCCTGTAACTTTCCAAGATAAAGTAATTCGAAGGTACTCTGCTTCTCAAGAAACAATCGCCGCTGAAGTTAATGAGTAGTAACAATAAACTGGGCATAATGAACTTCTCAGTGGGATGTCTTCGTAGATTGATACAAATAAATATGTACCGAGTAAAAGTGATCTTCAATCGATCAAAAGTATCTAAGAAAATGCTTCTTAAGTTGATTTTGAGGACCGTCTTGATTCGATTTAGTGCTTTGAGCAAAATCCGTTAAAAAATTCAATAAACGCAACTTTTAAGAATAGTAACAGTAACAATAAAAACACTTTTAACTTGGAATCTCAAAAAAGTAATCCAAGTCATCTCCGTTCATATCAATCATCAGTATCATCGAATTCTTAGATTGATTTCAAGTATCCAGATGTTCTCATGGGATTAGACTAATAAGATAGACTACCAAATCATCCTTGTTTTTCTCCTACAAATGGGTTTGAAGAAATAACACCTCTTAGATGTGAAGATAATAAAACTTAACCTAATCAATGAACTTTGAAGGATTTTAATGATTCAATGCCATTTATTTCAGGTTTTCTGTTTGATTCTATCTATTATAATTACAGAATTGCAACTATCATCTGATGTCTTTAATCACAAAAAACGGCATGTAAACTAGCTATTAATAGTGTCTCATGGCTGTGTTTTAAAAATGTTGTTATCGAAAAAAGGTTTTTGTTGAGAGAAAAGTTGAAGCAAATTTTAATTTTGTGAAATCTTCTGTAATTAATGTACATTTTTGAGTAAAAATACATTTAAATGAATACTACCAACAATTCATAAATTCAAATAAGCTCGAATCCCTAGTCTTCTTGATTTGCTATTTCTTTATGTGCACGCTTAGCTGATTTTGATGAATCTTTCTTATTTTTTGTTAAACTCTGATCTTAACTTTTCTCAATTTCTTTTGATTATTACTCTTCCTAATCATCCTCTTCTACTGGTTTTCCAAGGAGACACTTAATAATTTCACTTCTTCCCTCAAGTATTTCCTTATTTTCAATTGGATTCATGAAATTTACAAGTTTTTAATGAACATCAAATCTGATTTTGCGATTCTTTGAAGACTTCCTATCTACTGTCTTTTACTTTTTTTCTTGCTATTTGAGCTTCCTTTCAAGTAGATACAGCCTAGTTGAATCAAAGAGGAGACCATCTTCTCCAACTTCCTTATTTTACTCAATTTCGGTCATATATTCTTTCAGCAACTCATGATAGAGATCACTGTCATCGTAGATTTCAGGATCAGTTTCACGCTACACATTGGAGATGTCTTTTCCGAGAATTCTAAATGAATTTCTTTTCAGTTAGCTCTTGAAGACAAGATTGTCAAATTGCTGCATGGCTTTTTGCGTTTAACCAATTGGTGTGTGAACAAGTGCTCCCATTCCACTACGCTTAAGATTAAGAGAATTCAGTAATTATGTCTTTTAGCTCCATTTCAAAATGTTCTCCTCTACCCAAGGTTTTGCTTCTTCAAATTGGTTATCAAATGACTACCAAAGATGCTCTACATTCACTGCTTGCTCATTTTCATAAGAATTTCTGTCAATCTTATTTTTTTCAATGAACTTCCTGATTATCTTAATATTTGATTTTTTAGATTTCCCAAGAACATTGCCACTTGCTTTTTTTAAAAGATTTCCACGGATCTTCGAAAGTTAATCAAGATTTTTAAGTATCCCAAACTCTAAGAACTTAAGCTCCTTGTTGTTTTCCTTAGTCTCGAATCCACTAATGTCATTTACAGATGGAAATTTCTTGAGTTATTCTAAGGTGTTTTGAAGCCCGAAACGTACAAAAACAAGCTCTTTCCAGATTGAAATCTACTATCTAACACTCTTTGCCTTCTCCAACTAATACAATCATATTTTTATTATTATTCGCTTAAATCCTAAGAATAATAATAGCAATACTTCATCTTCTGAGTGTTTCGCTGATCCTGGTGCTCCTTTATCTTATTAATCGATCTCATCAATTATCTCATCTACATTCATTTCGTCCTGCAGGTACTTCCTAAAATTTTTTAATACAAATGAATATTAATAACAAATTAGCATCTTCAAACTCACAAACATGATTTTACTTATTCTTTTTCTATTCCACCATGGTCTTTGTCATCTTCTTCAGCTAAGCAAATTAAGCATCTTCTTCATCCATAGCGATGAGTTCGTCTTCATCTTCTTTTTCACTACCCTATTCTTTATCTTTCTATTCCTCGCTGCTCTCCATTTCGGAATCACTCAGGATTAACTCTTCCTCATCAACATCATCCTCTTCATTATCTTCATCGCTAATTCCTTCACTCTCTTCTCCTTCATCCTCTTCCTCCTCTTCTTAAAGCTATTTTCTTGAAACCTTTTGACCTTTATATTTCGGGAGCTCTTCAAGTGGTTTGAAACCAAATTTCTTTTTCAATCCATGTGCACTTCCTAGCAGCTCTTTATATTAAGTATCATCTTTAAAGCCATCATCAAGTAGGAGAGCATCTAGATCTTCAATATCTTCTTCGTGTTCCTTTTAGAACTAATCGCGCTTATTGCCGAGTATCGACTCAACTGCTTATCTATGTGAACTCATTTTTTGTATTTAAAACTATTGATTTTAATTTATCTTTCCTAAATTTGACAGATAGATGGTCTACAATTATCTAAAAGCTCTACCCTTCTCTTATTTTGCATTTGTAATTCTAGATTAGAAGACATATTAAATATAAGATGCATATGTTTGGCTCAAAGTTCTCCTTTTGCTGCTTTGAAATATTTGTTTATCCTTCCAATTCAATTCATTTCCAAAATAAACTAAAAAGCATCAATAAATATTTGTTTACTCACTAATAAATTGTCGCTAAGATTAACTTGAGACAGAGGATAAATTAAATGTTACACAAAAGAAGAGATTTACTAACACACAATTAAGTAGATGAAATTGAAAAAAAGATCACTAAAGTTTTATTAAAGTCGGATTGTATCTGAAGTTAGATGCCAAGAAGTAGAAAGAGTTTATCATTTGGAGTATCATCAAGAATCTTGTTTCATCTCTTTAGATTCTCTCAAACATTTTTTTCATAGAAGGACATCCTATTTTTAGACAGCCACTTCCAATTATCATAGTTTTGCTTTGTTCAGCAGCTTATTTTTTACTGTAATAAAGGAGATTGTTAGATCTTCAGGACACTGCAATGCCCGAGATTCTTCAGGATTGATTGATCTTCTCCCTATTGAATATAATTATTTATCCTATCGAAAGATTTTCTGTTTCCATTTTGTTTCATCAGCGAAATAGATGATGTCTTCGTGCTGGTAACGGGGAGTGAACCTCTGCTCCTGTTAGCAAATATATTTTTTTCCGGCTGAGCCTGCACAAGCTAGCTGCTCGAATTACTAGGCAACAGAGAAGAAGATCCAATGAAACTATTCTTTTTTGATCCGAGAGCACTTGCAGCATTTGGAGATATTTATGAACTTGCAGGGAATAATTTCCTGTTTTAGATTCCTATTTTCGGAGTTCCAGTCGAGCAATCAGCTGCATGCTAGTTAGAAGATGGAGAAGGAGGAATCTCAAGCGTGGTCTTTTTGGTCAAGGAGAATGATCGAATTTAGATGTGTTTAGAATGATCTGGCTATGCAGAAATATTGGTTATTGGCTCAGTTTATTTAGAAGAATCAATACTGTCTTTTTTAGATAATTATATTGGCTATTTTGCTGACTTTAGTGTAAAGAAATAAAAAAGGATTAGCAATATGCTAGCAAAAAGATAAAATTGTATGTATGGTTTTGAGAACAACATTTTATGAAATTCCAGACTTGAAATAAATTGGGAGTTGAAAATTTGTTCCCTGGGAAGAAAGGGGGGGAGGGGGGAAGTCAAACCGCTTGAAAAAGGAAAAAGCGTGAAATAGCTTGAAATAGATAATGATAATCTTCATCATAAAACGCATAATCTAAACTAGCCAAAGGGCATTTTTATATTGTTTTTGTTTACATTATTCTGATTCGAGCATGGTTTATTTTGATGTGTAGCGTCACCACATTGGAGGCAAAGCACCTTGTAGCATTTCAAGCATTTGTGGATTTTGTTGCTTGGGAATGCAAGGAATGTCTGATCACAGAATCTGCATTAATACTATTACAAGAGCAAATTAGAAAATCAATCGTTCATTTAACAATGATCATTCAGCTTGTGAAATATGAGAAGAGCAAAATGATAAAGAAAATGAATGAGGAAACCAAAAAATTACTGTCTAAAAAGCTTGGACGCTATTTTTTTCCAAGACAAGATAGTCTTAGAAATCTTTTTCTTCAAGTACCACACTGAGAAAATACATGGATGGCTCCACAAAGCACTGAGGGATTGGGCAGCATAAAGGGTAGGTTTGTTTGGAAATTTGTTCTATTAGGGATAATTGAAGACATTGATAGTGAAAGGGATGTCCACATTGCATAGAAGCTAAGTCCCGAGAATCTATTGGTTGCTAGCAAGTAATGCAAATGTGGTTTTTTCTAAAATCATCTTGGCTCATGTCTGTGCTTGAAAACCTTAAGGAGATTGTTAAAAAGTGAGCTAGTGATGTTATGAGAAAAAAGTTAGTTTTTTGTGTTTTGATTATCCTCTTCTTCCTTCTCTTTAATTTTATGTGATAATTTTGTTTATTATTGCTGCTTGATTTGAGTGTTTTAGCTTGCAGAAGGAGAAAAGGAATCTGAAATTAATTTTTTTAGCGTGATTTTTTGAGGATTACTCTCTTTAGAGAACAAAATAGTACACTATTGCAGAACAAAAAATTATCCCCTTCTCAAAAATGAATTATTAATATGTCATGCTTTTTTTCCCCTAGTTCGGCAAATTATCGCATGGATATTTTTAAGTTTATGCCCAAGCAAAATTAGCTGTAAACCGATTTCGAGCATCTTATTATTTCTATGCTACAAATATGTGCTAATCTTTTTCGTTACCTCGTATATGCAAGAAAGTTATCGAATTCTAACTTGCATTTGCTTATTGCTGGCTGAATGGGTACCTCTCTGAATCTGATTGTAATCATCTTAATTTAAAGTGAGGTAAGGGAGTGACAAAGGGTGGTATTTGTTTCCCTTCGAAATAAAAAATAAAAATATCAAAGATTCTTAATAATCTTAGAATTAATCACAGCCACAGAAATAAAATTATCCCACTCATCCTAGTGTGTTTGTAAGTAAGTGCCTTATGCTCTTCTTCATAAGAGACAAATTTCCCTTATTTGTGTAATACGGGCTATATATTTCTAAACAATAGCATCATAGCCTGATTTTATAACCTCAAAAAAAAGAACAAACAGATAAATTTATTAATCTTAAAGACTTCTTTTAGAAACAATCACTTTTTCTTGTCCAAGGGGATTAGTAAACAAGGATACAATTGAAGGAATAATCCTTAATTAATTAGAAATGAATTATTTTTTACAAGAACTGTTGTATGAATTTTATCAACAAATTGAAGAAGTGTAATCTCTTTGTTTTGCTTACTTCTATTGTTATTATTACCATTAGTCTTTTCTATGAACTCCTTGGTAACAGTCGAATTAAAATTTCAGCAGGAAGTTAGCTAAAATTCGCTTTTGTTCTATTTTACCTTCTGCGATTCTGATCTTGAAATAAAGGCGCGTTTTGTGTTACTCCCTAACTTTGCGATGCAATAAATTTATTCTTCCCATTCAAAAATAATCAATGTAAATCTTTTAATAGAGTTGCCTTTTATTACATTTCAGAATTATTATGTTAGCCTCTCTCTCTCCCCCCCCCCAGCTATGATAAATAAAATCCTAAATTCTTATATTATCCTAGTGATAATTCCTTCCTGGCTAGAAACTCTAACTTATTTTTTAAATCACTAATCTAATTTTAATTGAAGACAAATGCAATTATTTTCCTCAATTTTTCTGCTGAATCAACTAAACAATAGTGAACTAATTTTTTTGATTTTCTAACAACCAACTAATCACGAATTGTTGAAAGAAATAAAAGATTTGTATACTAATTCCCTAATGATAGTAATAGACTACAAAGAAAATTTTAATTTATCTCTCTTTTGGAGGGATATTGATTTCCCACAGAATCCTCTTCAATTTAATTGAATTTTTGCTTGGTCAATTTTGTTCTCCTCAGAGATTCATTTGAACATGATTTATCTTTGACTAATTGCCCAATTCATAAAAAGATTCACATTATAAAGGATAAGTTTCAGAAAATATTGTGAATTGTTTAACTTTCTCTCTCTCTCTATCCTTAAAAGTATGATTCATAACTAAATAAAACACAATCTGATCTTGAACAACTTGAAACACGAACATTCTCTCATTCATACTCAATATCCACAGATCCTTTTTTCATATCGATATGAATGAGACACATTGGGAATGTATTAGCAGTTCCTCTCATTGTCTTTTGATTCTCATGATCGATTGCGCTTCCATTTACTTCAATAATCTTTCCATTTTTCCATATCACAGGCATAGTCTCACTACCAACTTTTAAAGTTGATTTGCCCTCAGCTAATCCATCTCTCCATATTCCTTCAAGTTCATAGCCATTCTTCCAGATTAATTTTCCTTTCCCTTCACGATTTCCATCAGCAAAATTCCCTTCAAATATCTCCCCATCTGAATCGATGTGCTTGCCAAAACCTTCTTAGTTGTCCTTTTCCCAATTCCCAATATAGCTGCTTCCATCCTAAAAGATCATATTCCCTTGCCCATGTCTGTGCCTGTTCTTGAACATACCGTTGTATGAGTCCCCATTTGAATAATACATAATCCCATAGCCTTCTGGAACGAGATACGAATTCGTTTATCCATGATACTCTCCGTCTTCGGATTTAATCAAATGATATTTGCTCTTGTTATGAAAGTAACTCTTCTGGAAATGGTCTTCATGATTGAAGAGACACTGTTCTAAATGGGGTTCGTTAATTTTCTGGAAATTCAGCAAGAATGGATATGATCCTAGCTGCTCGAAGAGTTATTTCGGGTGATTAAATATCAGTAAATTCTTAAAGACTTCCTTAGAGTCAAGATCTTATGCGATGAGTTAAAGTTTAAATGGAGATTCAGCTGATTAGCTATCCATATAAAGCTGTTCAACAGGCTTTTTATTAGAAAGCATCTCGAACTCAATCATTTTAAGATGGTAGTCAACTGTGTTAATAAGCGTTTCTGGTTCTGAAACCTAACTTACGATCATCCTATTATTCGATAAGCTCTGCTGAAGCTATAGAATAGACGATGAGTTTTCTTAAAGCATAGCAGGAAGCGTCGATACACTTTCTGCTGATTCCTCGTTCACAAAAATCAACTGCTAGTTTTTCGTTTCGTTATCTTCGAATTATTCATCTGACTTGAATACTAATTGCTATGAAATCGGATGATTCTAATCGTTTTTCTGACATTCCACATTATCTTGATCATCATCGTCTTCATCTAGTTTCAAAAGAATTTCGCCATTCTGTTCTTCTTCATCTTCCTCTTATTGAAGGAGACCTTTTTCTGCTGGGAGATCCTTTCTTTCTTCGTCCATAAGTTGCTTTATCAAAATATCTTCTTCTTCCTTCTTCTATTTTTGTTATTTCTTTTAGTTTCTTTTTGATTAAGCCAATCATATCTTTTTCAATCTTGAATTTCGGAGGCAGAGAAGAAAAAAAGAACTGGAGTTTTAAGGCTAATAAGTACAGATGGTTTCTATGATCATATTCGAATAGTGACGCAGGATTTAAACAGTGGATTTTAAAGAGCTAGTTTAGATTTCCATTCCAAACTTAGCGTAGCTTCACTCTAGTCGCTAAAGCTACCATAAATCTACAAAGCAAAATTACCTCAAAAATATCGTTTTCCAACGAATTTGTTAAGAACAGAGTTTATCTCAAAGCTTTAATTAGGTTTAGTTAATTATTTAAAATAGTTTTGCAAAAACAAAGAGCAATTACAGATATTGTGGTTTATTCTATCAGGCCTCATTTAAAATCAGGACAAAAGTAGCTCACACAGACACACACAAGTAATAATACATAACACCCTTGTGCTTTTTTTCTCATTTATCTTTTTTTTTCGGAAATTTGGGCTCATTTTCAATTCTATTATCAATATTTTTCCATTCTGCAATGTTAGCTAGCCCTTTCGTTTTCTTGAGGAACGATTCTTCAAATTAATTGAGAGGATAATCGACAGTTTGCACTTTCTCTTTGGACAAATTCAGCTACTTTCGTATCTTAATGTAATTCACTAACTGAATGAACTTGCTAATAAGATCCTTGACTTAATATTCACTTTATTTCAGCAGATCTTCCAATATCGCTGTTTGATTTATTGTTTCTTTTGAATCTTTGCCCTTTATATGCATAGTATGATTAATTAACTCCTATGCTATTTCGATCAGTTTCCTCAGTGGCTAGGCTAATTTCACTGCGACATTGTATGTCACGACGAGGAGAAACACAATCGTCATAAATCCACTTATCACGCAGATTGTAATTGTGCTGTACTCTTAATAATATGTTAAATCTGAAATCTTTTCTTATACTTAATACGCCTAGTCAGCCTCCATGTAGACAAAGATGACCATGTATGAGCTTGCACTAGAATCCACCTGTTGTTTAGTGGAAGGTTTAATAACAAAAAACTAGTAAAATTTTTTCATATTTGCAAGCCAAAATACCCTTAAAAAATTTCCAAATTGTGTAATCTGCAGAAAGTTGCATGTGAAAAATAAAAATACTTACACTAGCAGAGAGATATTCTAGATTTGCAGACTGATCTAAAAAGGAATTGATCTTAATAGTTCGCATGACAAATGATGACATTTAGCCTTGCTTATTGAGTTTATTCACTGTATTTTGTTTTTTCGAGTTGATATATTTCATATAATTTGAGCTGTCCATTCCGCTGTAGGAGGTTACCTTGGAATAAAAGAAATTTCTTGCCGTATTTCCACCAGAATCTTCGATATTCCAGTAGCTTGGAGCATAGGCTATAATTGTAGAAGATCCAGCGATATCTAAGACTAAGAATTCTGCTGTGGACGATAATCGATGGTCCTCAAAGATATCATCTAGGATTTAAGCATAGATTTCGACTTCGACAACTTGAAAAAAAAAATGTAAAACATAAAATTACCTATCTTCGGTTTCTGCAAAAATTAATTGGATTTTTCATTTTCTTGGCTGTTTCATTAAAATCATAGCTGCTTACTGTAATATGTGTTTGTGTATGTTGTCGTTGTCGAGATCGTAGAAAACTGTAGAATCTTTGATAAGGACATTAGAAGCTAGCAATTTGCTACACATCTTGTCTTAGAATCGTATGCTGAGCCGTTGATAAGAAATCTATCTTTATTAAGATAATTTGAGTTTAAATCACTCAGGGCAGCATATTGCGTGTATAAACTGCCACTTCCACCTATTTTTTATGCAAATCATTACAGATTTTAACAGAGAAAAATATATTTTATTAATATGCATGAACTGATGGTTCATTTACTAATTGAGAACGTAGGAAGAATAGCATCTTGTGGGTACATTCTCAAGTATGAATTAGTAGCTGTTGAAGTATCGATGTAGTGTAAGGATACTCGTTTTATTGAGTTTTGTAGTAGGGAAGATATTAAATTAGGAATAATATCCTTTAACCCACTTATGTTAATATAATCCTAATAGTTAGTGAAAGCTGTCGATGTTGGGCATGCCTAGAAAAGAAGAACATTCAATAAGTGTGAGCAGCAGTTTACTCAAATAAAAAATTAAATTATTGTAGATTCAATTTACAGGTGAAGTGGTATAAGTTGTTGAGCTGCCTTACAGAAAGAACGATGATGAAGAGAAATCAATTGAGTCAGTGATAGCAGGTGGATTGTAGAAATCTGTGGAGGCAACGCAAGTCACAGGAAACCATGTTGAAAAATCATCTTTCAAAAGAAAAAAATAAAAACATTATGAACAAAAGATAAAAAAAATATTTAAAAAGGCGAAAAAATGAAAGTTAACAGCAATCCAAACAGTAAAACATGTCTTATTGAGATTAAGCTATTAATTCTTGGAAATTTAGTTATTGATTCACTTGAAAATTATTGGCAGTTCATATTTTTAAGATACAAAAGAATTTGGACTTTCAAACAACTATAAAAAAATCAAATTGTATCTCTGTCAAACAGTAATTTATGTACCATCAGTAAGCATTGCCAGAGAACTAGCTACCTCGCTAGTAACCAGAGACAGCTAGTAGAATTTAGACTACAGCACTTGACCCATTTACCTTGGAATATACAAAGTAAAAATATATTTGAGATAATAAAAAAATGCACTAAAAAACTAAATAAACTTTTCCAGCAAAGAGCAGCTGATAATATCCCATTTCAATTACTTTGTTATGTTTCCGATTTAATAGCTCTATTGATTTTCAACAAACAGATTTGTATCGCTTTTTATTTCTGAGGTTATGTCTTTGGTCTAATACTAATTATTGAATTATTCAAACAAGACAATTTGTGTGTTTCAGTGTGATGATGCTAAAACAAGATTTCCAAACGATCATTTCAATTTTTAAAATTCATACTAAAACAAGGACGATAATGCTAACTTCGATAATGAGAGATAACAGCAGAAACTTTATCATGAGCTAGTATCGCAATGGCTATTCTTTCAAAGACGTAAATGTATGTGCATCTCCCTTTTTTCTTTAGTTCTCCATTTATCAATTGAAATCTTATTTATTTTGTGTCAAATTCCAGCAGCTTAATTCATTGATTGTATTTTGTTTTGTCTTTTTTGATATTTTTGCAGAAGTAAAAAAGAGGTGAAAATTTGTTTTTTGATTGAAACTCAAAAAAATAAGATCTAAAGAGAAACAAAGCTATTCAAATAAGCAACTTGGATTTAATAATTTTTTTGTTTGCAGAGAAGCTTTTTTCTTCCATGAAAGTTTGAATGCTTTTTTCCGACATATTTCACAGCAAGTTAGTTAATAATAATAATAATTGCTTTATTGATTATTCGTAGTATTACTACTGCTGGAAAATTTTTTGATAATCATTAATTAAGTTCTCAAAATTATTCCTATCTCTCATTTTAGATTTGATTCGCTCCCCAACTGTTGAGATTAGCACTTAATCAACAATCAATTATCTTTTCTAAATATTAAATGAATAAATCAGCATTTAGTTGCATAAAATATTTTATAATTACAACAATTAAAATAGAATTTTTTAAAAATAATCTTAATGATTTTTACTAAAATAATCAATATCAAATACAAAGTCATAACAATGAAGCAACCACACGTAGATCGAAGGAAGAATAACATTTTCAGTTTTTATTTTTGTTTTAATTTTTTTTATTTTAATTTCATTTTGAAATTATTTATTTGAATTTTTTTTTTGAAACATTTGAATTTTTTTGTATTGTTTATCATGAAAATTTTTCTCTCTTTTCTCTTTTTGTTGCACCCACACAATCATTGATAAATTCTTCTTAACATCTTCGATACGAGTAAAATGAATGAAAATCTTAATAACATATGCTCGTTTAAAATAAAATTATAAAATAGCAACGCAGAGGTAGTTAAAAATTAAAATAAAATTGAAATAAACTACAAAAATATCTGCAAAATTGCTCATGAGCATTGTTAAGATCATTCAAAATTAATTCTTATAAAACAAACATAAATGGACATCATCCAACGAACAGATCGATGGGATATCGAGGAAATATGTCAGTTTCTTTTGTATGCTAAAAACTATTGGGTTAAGCAATACCTAAACATTTTTTGGTGGGTTTTAAAAACAATTTTTGACATACTTCCTTTTTGATAAGGGTTGTTTCACTTTGTTTTTCCTTTCAATTTTAATTAATTTTTCGTTTGCTTCGTTTAGTCTTTATCATAATATACTTTGAGGATTGATTTTTTTTCTTTCTTCTTTGTTAATCCTTCCCCACTTTTTTTCTTGCTTTTAATAATCAATTTAGATTTCATTTCAACTCAATTCAAAGATTAGATGTTCATCTCTATATTATGATATCAAGAGGGTTAGTAAATCTAAGGTTATTTTTTGAAATTCTACCTAAAAGAGGATAATTCTTAAAATTAAAAATGCTATGATGTCTAAATTTCATTATTTTTCAACATTAGCAAGAAGATGAGAATCAAAAATGAACAAAGCACAATTACAAAAGCAGCTTCACCTGAAATCAACTTAATGATATGCTCCAACTCACAATGAATAAATTTATTTTTAATATTTGCAGTATCTGAGAGTAACTTAATAACTAGTAAGAACAAATAAGAAATAAATTTTGAACAATCAGAGATTGCCTAAAATTTATTTTTTATCTTTTTCTAAATGATAATAACCTTTCTTAACACCAAAATACTTGCAGTAACACATAAAAAGAAGAAATAAACTGAAAAGTCCTAATTTAATATGACTGTTCCATTCATTCGTTCACTCATTATGATTCTTCTGGGTTGAGAATATTGAGGTAATCTTTATCTTAACAATTTTTAACTTGTGTAAACGCTATGAGTTACATGAAACCTTTAGGGTTTGGTTCTGTTGGGGAGTTCAGGGGATGAAGTAGTTCATCTGATACGGAATTTAAGTACTCAAGCAATAACGAATAAGGACTGAAGCATATCTCACCACAGTTATATCCTTTAAACACCATATCTCTAAGACGAAGAGGCTGCGAACTTTTTTATTAGTGATAAGTAGGGCGCGTAGATTGCCTGCATACATCCACTGGGATGAGTTCATCCTATTATGTTTGTTGTGTGCTCTCTTCTGAGTACAATAAGAACGGACGATTCTCCCCTATCGAAGGTTTATCTTTTGGATTGTTTTAATTCTGATTTGAATTGCCTTCTTTAGTGATGACACTCATTTTATTCTCATCATTTTTAGTTTAGTTTTACTTCCTTTGCAGTTTCTCTCTTAAGATACTCTCTTGTTCTTCACGTAGCTCTTCCTCAGTTACTTCATAGAGAGTATGCAGCACATACTCCCACCCATTCCGCTTCTTTAACGAAAACGAATGTGTTTGCTTTCCAATCTTGAAAATAAGAATCAAGCTCCAATTCTTAGCTTCCTTAGAAACCACTCCTACACTGTCAAAATGGTTTAATTCTATCTCAAACACCTTGCTTAGTTCGCTAGCTAAAAATTACTTTCCAGCAGAAACATGCTCGCGCAAACCAAAACGAGCTTCTAATTTTTCAGGCTCAAAATAATGAGACGCATCTCCTTTTTTAGCATAAACACTACTGACTTCTATCAATCGTGGAAGTGATCTCATAAGGCCCAAACAGCCCTCTTGAAGCAGATGAGTTAACGCTACAGGGAGGGCATTTTTCTTAGGTTGAAAGAGACTTAACTTTTCTAAGACGTTTGTGTGTCCTTAAGAGAATCTATTAAGCCTACCAGGTTGAGAATTGATTGTTGAAGAGCTAATATTACTTTCTTGCTATCCTTCTTTTTTGTCACGGATACAACAATTATTTTATCCCATTAACTCTTTATGTTTTCTAAGAGCCTCTATCCAGCAGTCGTCTTTATCTTGAATGGCTTTTACAATTTATTCAAATAATAGTTAGAACCCCCTGAAAGTTATTAGATCTCAAACTTCTTGTTTTGTTTTGCTTTTTTTGACAATCTTTTTCTGCAGTTTTACCAACCCTCCTCACCAATCTTTTTTCTAACCACTTATTAAGTTCCTTCTAAGTAATTTGCAAGAAAAAATTAAAAAAAAGCAATTTCCTATTTGATTATCAAAAATATAATCTTAAGTTATTCAAAAAATAATTCCTGCTCAATAGCCATTAAAACATCCGAAATTCAATAAAAAATGATCAAAATTACAATTATCTAATTAAGTTATCCACAGTAAATTCATAAAATTAACAGTAAATAAACCTTCTTGCATTGGTCAACTACAAAAATATAAAATAAATCGAAATAAATACTCTCAAACAATCATACTCCTAATCACATTTGCTCTGTTGGGAAATTATAAAACCCTAAGTAGCGCAGCGCACATCAAAGGCAAGAAATTTTGAAGTAATCGCCACACAAAAATTCCCAAAAAAAAGTACTATTAATAAATCTCAAAAAGATAATGAAATTATTGAAATCAACACAAGAGAATACACTCATGAGCAACTCTAATTTCTTTTCAAAAAAGGATAAAACAATCATTTTCACTCCTACCAAAGGAGGGATGGCTTTAAATACATAGAATATCATCTAGAATAAAGATTCCAAAACACATTCAGATGAACACTCTAAACTCAATCTAAATATCTCGAAGAATGGAGTGAGATCAATTGGAGCAAGGTATGTATAGTCATCTCAGTCGATGAGAACTTCCGCTTCCTTACAATCCATCGATCCAAAAACTAAAAACACAAAGAGGACATCAAAAAGAGGGATTTAATTTTCTGAAAGTTCTTTTTTATCGAGCACTCAAAAATAAGTCGATTTTCAAAATAAACAACAGTAGTCCTCTTAAGGGTTAAAGCCTTCTAAACGCAATGACGAAGATAGTGATTTAATTGAAACAGAATAGTCCTTAGAGCATCTAGAGATGGATTTGCAGTCTATTAGTACTCGAAACTAAGATATTTCTTCATCAGCTAGGAATTTTTTCTCTCCTTAATCTTCTCGCTTAGCTTAGACTCTTTAATGCTATCCAAATAAACCAGTTTGCTACCCTAGACCACCAGGTTAAGATTTCACTTAGTCTTTACAGTCACTTTATCATTTCTCGACTTCTTCTGCGATTTCATCGATGGCTAAATAACCACATAGCCGAGAGCATTTTAACACTGAACTCAGCGAGGCAACAACATCTGCTTCGAAGCACATTAATCTTATGAATAATAATAATATTAATGAAAACGACAATTCTAATAAAACTTACACTGAAATTAAACCTTTTTTTAATAAAAAGACTAGTAAAATTATTAATTCTTCTGGTATTAAAAATCAAAATAGTATCATAAACAATACCGAATTAGACGAAAATGAAGAGGAAAAGGATGCATAATATTATAGGCCTACAACTGCAATCGATCAGCCAGCGACTTAGCTGCCCCCACGCACAGCGACAATCTGGAGAACATTCAAAGAAAGAATGCATTCTCATGATTTCATGGATCAACTCAGAGAGAATTTTGTTCCTTCATTAGAAGATATCGGCACTGTGTCGAATGCTTCCAAATTCAAGAAACCAACTGTTTATAGGAAGTAGAAAAGCCATAACAACTTCAACAGCAAGCATAGCATAATCCATAGTTAGAATAAAGAAGAAAGTGGAGATAATAATAATTTAAAAAGTTAATCAGCTTAAAAAATACGTCTAGGGCAAAATAACAGCAAAAACTAAGCAATCCCTCTTGTTTCGCCTTTTTCATCTTTAACTCATCGTATTATGCCTGACAATAACCATCAAACTATTAATAATAAAACTACTGATGAAGGAGTAAAGCTACCCAAAAAGCTTAACTTTTCCTCTGCAAATGAAGACGCACCTTAGATTACAAAAAACATGAAACTTAATGTGACTAAAATTGCAGCTGGAGCACATAGCAATCAGAAACCAGGAACGGAAGGAAATTCATTGTAAACTACAACTCGAAAAGGATCTATTTTAGTTCAGAAACTAGCAACAATAACAGCGTCTACTGCTCATGGAACTACCTAGAAGAATCCTTCTTCTAATCTATTTCCTCAATCATAGATGTCCGTTATTTCCCTGAGCTAGCTTCCTGAATCTTTTGACGATCATGACTCTAAACATATGTGCCTTGCAGCAACAGACTTCAAGTTTTAAAAATAAGTCAGACAAAAAGAAGAAGAAATTAAGAAAAACAGGTTTGGATAGGAAATGTTCAATGGATTCTCTGATGAAATCAAGAAATTTCGTAGAGTAAACAGAGGCAAAATGATCCTAGAGCCAGCATTCACTCATTATCGATAATGTGAAGAACTCTGTGCTGAGACTATTCGAATCATTTAGAAAGCCTTAGTTCTCCACAAAAGCCGTAAAGGCCTTGAGGAAATCCTTTAAGTGCATGCGAAAAGTCTGGAGTCTAAGAAATAGCACCCTATGATTTAATTGTTTGTGACATTGTAAATTGGGAAAATATTTTGTGAGATGGATTTACCTATTCTGGCTATACCTATTTTGAAATTCGTGAAGCGAACAGCATTCTTTCATACTAAGAATGAATACTCCATGAAGGCCTACCGCGAGCTAGCACTTTGCCATATTTCCCTGGGGAATTTAGATGTAAGAAAAAAAAATGTTATTTTTTTTTGTTTTTTAAATTATGAAAAATACTTTCATTAGATCATTTAAATACCTTCGTTGATTCCCCGTAACCTTATTATTTGTTGTTTCAAAAGATAGCTTTCGGGTATGCGGCTAAGTATTTACATTTATGTTGGAGCTGCTAAAGTGCAAGCAATGAACTAAATGCTTATGAAATTCTTGGAAAAATATTCTATTATATGGGTGATGCAAAGAAATCAGCATATTTTCACAATCGGATGGCAGACAATATTCGTGAAACCGATGAAAGCGCACTAAAGAAGCTTTCCATTCAGAATCTTAAGATCATTCAATCAGTAAACATACTTATTCTAGCTATTGTTACTTTTTCTGAAAAGAAACTGTATTAAATATTTATCTACTTATTCTTTTTCCAAGAGGAGATACGAGATTCTCGCTGCTCGTGACCTGAAAACTCAACGCTAAAAATATGATGAGTAAGTTAAAGATCGCAATTTGTGTTACGTTACTTCAGACGACGAAAGTGGATTGAATTTACTTATCCCTGAAGATTACCTCCACGCACACTCAAAAAATGCAAAAACAGAAAAACAACAAAAAAAGAACTTTGCTGACGAGGACGATGATGATTCTGAGGAGGATTATTCTGAGAAAAAGGATGCAACGGATTTGTATGAATCCAATTATGGCAAAGAAGTTAGGTTCTCTTTATGGAAATATTGCAAAAACGATTTTGCCATTCGTAAAATGCCTAGATTCGATATTAAGACAGACAAGAAACAACAAAAAGAAACTACATTCAAAGTAACTACTAATTCATATACTTTATTTTATCAACAGATTTTGATTAATAAAGATAAAAATGACAATTTATTTATCTGTTTCTTCTCTAGGCCAACTCAGCTATCGGTATGGAAAAAAGAAAATACGAGCAAATGGAAAAATATTTGAGAAAACCTTTAGAATAATTTTTATCATATCAAACTGGCTCTTCAATTGGACCAATGCGTGATAAGCTATTGATCTCCCACAAGAGTTTTGAAAAAAATCTGCAAATATATTAATCAGCCTAATCAAGTAATGAACCTAATTCAGAGACATGTATCAATCATCTCTCGGAAGACCATGAATCAGCAAGGAAAGCACAATAGAGTGAATATTGGAAGGATTCCATGGCAAGGACTGTCGATAAATATCTAAGAAAGATTCTCAATAATATTCGATACTTCAATATGTTAAGGTATCAGCTCAAAGTAGAGCACAAAGAAAAGGTTGTTTAGGGAAAGTTCTTCGAGCATGAAGTAGACCCAAATGAATCAGAATCTGATAAATTACTGAGATAAATTCAACAGGAAAGGAACGAACGGCAAGGGGAATATTATTTCTCATAGATTTCATGAGAGAAAAAGGGATTTAAAATACGCAATATGCCCTGAAGTGAACATGTTGCACTTTAGCTGACGAAATCTAAAAGATTCAATTCTTTGATAACTCTTTTAGTCCAAAAATGCAAATAAAATCTGTATTTTTTATTATAATTGGTGATTTCCAAAAATAGTTAAAATCAAATCCAGCTTTTTCTTTAATTTCTTAATTTAAGAAATGCTCTTTGTCAAGATATTAAATTTCCTTTGGATTTGAATCTATTTGGTGGGAGATATATCGTTGAATACAGCTTATTTGTTGTTAATCTGTGTGGATTAGCAAGCAATAAAAATAAAATAAAAATATTACAAAAACAAAGGTAAGCGCTTTTATTCAGCTAAAGATAAAAAACAAAACAAAAAAAAGATGATAGAAATCGACGCAAAGACCAAGCTAAAGTCATCTGAAGGAGCGAATTTCTTCTTTACACTGATCACTTTAACAGCTACAGGGGTTATCTAGAGGCAATACATTGAAACAGAAGCTTGTGATGTGAATCTTGCTCTGTTTGTGCAGCTTCTTTTTTTCACACAAGTCATCAAGATTACATATTCGTTGATCACACTTGTGCCTAGATACAAGAATTAGGACATCGTTCTGTTCTTTAAAGTTCTCGATTTTGCGTACTATATTGCATTGATTGGTCTATTTATCTATGCAAATGTGCTTTATTTCTCTGAAGGATTCTCAGCTTGTGAAGCAACTGCACCCATTCTCACATACTTCACTGAATTCTTCGTTTTAATCGGCTACATCATAGTCTCTGTTGTTGTTCTGATTGGATTAGCATATCTCATCTAAGTAGCTTCTCATTCAAGTCCAGATCAACATCCAGCCTAAGTAATACAGTAGTAGTAGTAGTATTAAAACTAATAAAACCATTATGAAAGTTGAAAGAAATAAGAACAATCAGCTCTTTAATGCAAGCTAGATTTTAGGTTCAATAGAAATTTTCAGATGAATCATCAGAAAGGATGCAAGAATCACTTGGTTTATTCAATAGGAAACAAGTATGAGATAGTTGAAAAGCTCTTTTGAAACATAACAAACATCTTTAAATGTTTTAGTTTTTTTATTTTATGTTGAGTAACATCTTCTTCACTTTTGAAATAAAAGCAAATCGGGGGAATGAAATAATCTTAAATTTGTGGATATTGTTTGAAAGATGGCGATAATAATACGAAACAAAATGCCACATTGAGAGAAATTTAAAAAACTAAATACATGGATGCAAAAAAAGACTAATTAGTCTTAATGGCATTCAACAAGAAATCTCAAAACTCCTTTTAAGATATTTAGATGATAGAGTTTTGAAGTCTTGATATCTTTCTTCGCAGAATGAGGGAAACACAAATGATTGGAGAATATTTTCTACTCTTTGATAAATTGAATAATATTTTAAAGTACTTAATTGGAGTTTATTAATCATTAAATTACTCAAATATCAAGGGGCAGAGTATATTCTTCTTGAAGAAAAGTTAATTGCCATGTGAATTCTAAAGATATGGGCATAAGAGTTGTTGTCTTTAAACTATCAATTATTGGAAACATTTAGGTCAGTACGATTAATTATCTTAAGGATAATCACTGTTTATTATTTATTAATCATCCTTTCTGTTTTTGCCAACTGCAGTTGAATTCGCAAGGAAATTAACTGTAATAAAATGAACTCATTATTTTATTTCTTAAGTATAAAGATCATGAAGGAGAGTAAGAAATAAATGTCATTTATTAAAAGCATAGAATATTCGGATTCACAATATAATAAAATGGAAATTTTATTAAAATTAAGCAAAAATAATTATTCTTAAAAGCACTGTGTTCTATCTAATATTTTGTAAATAACTTTTACAACAAGAGCAATCATATTATAAAGGTTCGTTATTGATCTTTTATGAGTTATCTGCTCATTTTTTGGTTGCTAGCTTTCAACAATTCTGAAAAATCTTGAATAAAAAAACAGCCAAAAATTTGCTAAGATAACCAAAACTAGCAAAAGATTATTTATTACTTAGACAATTTCAAAAATAAAGGTAACTTTGTCAAAGAGAAGCTGTTTTGTCTCAAAGTTAGAAGAAAAAAAAATGAGAGTTCTTTTAAATTCATTTAGCAAGCTTTCAATGCTAGAAATTTCTAGAAATACAATAATTACTTTTTCAACGCTAAAAAAATATTCCATAATTCTGTAATGAGTCCACTTAATGTGTTTAACAAAGAAGCATTTGAACTGAACCTATCTAAATTATGTAATCCTGGGGAAAACAGAACAAATGAAGAAGATTTAATGCAAGATAAAATTCAATGAAATAGATTGAAGTTTGAAATCAATCTCTGATGCGTAATCAAGTCAATAAACAATTGCGTAATGATAAAACTTCGCTTTTTATTCTACGACTTTTGATTCTGATAACTTCGTTGTAAGATACCCCTTTTTGATCAATAACGAAGTGGGTAAAGTAATGAGGAAGGATAATACAATGTAAAGTCTGATAATTGAGTGGCTAGAGCTCAACTTGATTATAACAAAATCAAGGAATGTTACCAGCATTATTCCTGCTTATTAATCAGTGTACTCTCAATCAGGAAGGCTTAAATACGGACTTCCAGCAGATTGTATAAAAGTAAATTAAAACTAAAAATCCTTATACTAAAGGTAAACGAAAATATAAATCCCAAAGAAACAACTAATTCTAAGAAATGTCCATTAATAAATACCTTCCTATTGATATCACCTTTAAAGAACTCAAATACACTGTGAACACTGCTCACGGCGAGAAAGTAATCCTCAATGATATCGAGGGAATCTGCAAAAGCGGAGAGATGACTGCAATTTTAGGTAAAAAATAACTTCAATTTTGAACTTTTGTTCATTTTGTGGAATTATTTAGTTCTTTGAAATTGAACAAATTGTAACATTTTATCTAAATTTCCATAATAATATTTTAAAAATCATAAGTAACTTTGTATTTTGCTCTGAACATTATCCAGGACCATCAGGTGCAGGAAAGACTTCACTCCTAAATGGACTTTGCAAGAGACTCACTGTTAACTCGAAATGCAAGCTGGAAGGGAAAATATAAGCTAACTGTTAAGACTACAATGGAAAATCGTTTCCTGATTTCGCATCTTATGTCATGCAAGACGATATTCTCTTGGAAACATTAACGGTGAAAGAGTGTATTGCATTTGCTGCTGACTTCAAAGTCGAAGGAACCAAAGAGGAAAAAGCCGACAAAGTTATGGATGTAATTAAACGACTCAAACTTGAACGATGCTAAAACACATTGATAGGAGGTCATTTCCTCAAAGGAATCTCAGGTGGAGAGCGTAAGAGAACATCCATCGGGTTTGAATTAGTCAGCGACCCTTAAGTTATCTTCCTAGACGAACCAACATCAGGACTTGATAGGTACATTGACTTGAGAAAAAAATAAATAATTTAAACTAAATCTTTAACTTTTTTTCTCCGATTTATCAGTTTCACTGCATATGTCTTGATCAAGGAGCTGAAGCAATTTGCTCATTCTAGGAAACGAACTGTTATTTTCACAATCCACTAGCCTTCCTCCGATGTCTGGGCAATGTTTGACAGAATCATTCTGATGGTGCATGGAAATATCATCTATCAAGGCAATGGAAACAGAGAAGTTTTATCATACTTCACAAAGAATGGCTTTGAGTGTCCCCACCTCTCCAATCCTGGAGGTATAAAATTAATTTTGGGAGGGAAAATTAATTTTTGATCCTTTTTTCTGCTTACGTTATCAAATCTTTTTTTATTCTTTTATAGACTACTTGCTATCGATTATGCACTCTGAAAGCGAGAAAAACGTTGCGAGCTTGCCAGTGTACATTGGAGATTACCAGGCTTAACTGAAGGATGGTGTGCATGAAGAAATCGCTAACTCACTGTAGTCTGAAATCTAAAAGAGAATCCACATGCTAAGTTTATTCGGATAGATTCCATTGATTCTGAAGAGAACTGCTAAGGTTAATTTCAGAAATCCTATCCTCTTTAAGTCCCGTCTCATATAGAGCATCATCATGGCTCTTTACATTGGAGCAATTTGGTGGTAAATCTCAGGTAACAAAAATAATAATTTGATTTAGATTTTACTATCGCATCACCCAACAGAATGTTATTTGATGTTAAAAATATTAGTTTGAAGGTTAATCTAATTATTGTTTTTGATATTTTAGATGGAAAAGATGACCCCACAAATGTCACATTAGCAACTAATCGATCTGGTCTTCTTTACTTCCTTGCTGTCTCTGTTTTCATGGAATCCGTCAACCCTTGTGTCTTAACTTTCCCTGTGGATAAGGCAATATTCCTTCGAGAAGAAAATGCTAAATTGTATGGTCAAGTAGCATATTTCACTGGAAAACTTATCATTGACATTCTCACTAATCTCCCACTTCCAATCCTTGATTCAGTTATCTGTAAGTTGCTTGATTTTCGATCTTTTTGGCGTATTTATTCTTCAACTTCTGTTTTGTTTTAGCTTACTTTATGACTGGATTGAGAATCGAAGCTGATACATTCTTCATTTTTATGGCAATTATGATCATTATGAGTTTTACTGGTGTGAGTGTAGGCTATCTCGTAGGAACACTCTTCCACGATGCGAACACTGCAATGTCAATGATGCCTCTTTTTGTTGTCCCATTCATGCTATTCTCTGGTTTCTACAAGAATCGTGCTGATTATGCAGATTGGATTGGCTGGATTGAATATTGTTCTCCCTTCAAATATGCTTTCTAAGCCTTGTGCTTGAATGAGTTCAAGGAAACAAATTTCATCCCAAATCCGATTGATAAATACAACTTTGAATTTTCTCTCGGTGGAGCGATTGGATTAATGGCGGTATATTTTGGAGTGATAACTGTGCTGGCATTTATGATTCTTTCTCTCTCGAAGAAAAAACTGCAGTGAAGTGGATTTTTCAAGCTTTTCAGATAAGTTTTTCTCTCTTTTTTAAACAATTCTTCAATTAAAAATGTATATTTTTATGTCTTCCTTTTATCTTGTGCAAAATATTATTCTTCTTATAAGAAATTTATCATTCTTTGAACCATTCAAAAAGCATACTTTTGCAAATTGAAAATCTAAAATATGTAACAACCATTTTTGAAAAAGAGGAGATGTTTTTCATCTAATTAGAGTATTGTTATGTTTTCTTTTGATATCTTTTTTGCTTCCATATTGAAAGGATGAAACTATCTTAAATTTGTAGAATTGAATTCAAGCATTTTATTTAGTTAATCGTAAATTGAGAAACTAACTTTTCAACAAATAATTCCAAGAGATATCATTTGAAACAATATCTCTGTCTGTCCCCAAATAGATATGATGCTTTTTTAATCTACTTTCAAGGTAATAAATGATTCTTTTATGTGCAGATCCTTCTTTTTTCCTTAACCAGACTGCGATGATGTTCTACTTTTGCATCATTCCCCTTTCATTTCTTAAAAAAGCAATCTGAATTTCTGTCTGTTTTCTTTGTTTTAATTAATTATAAAACAAGCGTAAAGTTGTATTCATTGATCAATTATCTTTTACACAAAACTCTTTTCTGATGAACTTTTTAATTCAAAATTAATTTTTCTTTCAACTTTTTGAATGAGATAAAAAGCAAAAATGCTACGTCCGGGAATCGAACCCGAGCCTATTGCGTGGGAGGCAATAATCCTGCCACTAGACGAACGTAGCTTGACATGAGTTTTCCTGTTATTTATCTAATTATTTATAGCAGAAGATATGAAGGATTTTCAGATTGAGAATCTTCATTGTTGGGTAAATAGAAATGGAAATTTTAAAATTTATCAAGAAAAACAAATTATGTTGAATCAATCAACTGTTCTTCATACTAAAAGCAAGAGGGATTGCTCATAATTGAGATCTCTCCGTATTTCCATAATTTGTGTGCGTTTTACACCTAAAATACAAATTTTTTCAACCATTTGATGCATATCTTTAAATTTCTTGAAGAATTATTCGAAACTAATTAATAAAGCAAAAAGAAATTTAAACTGTAAACTCATAATTTACCAGATTTACAGTAGACAAAACATAATACCATAAGAACTATTCGAGAAACTTTCTTACTTTAAAGAGCCCAGATTGATGCATCTGATTCCTATGAGATTTAACTTTTCAAAAGACTACCTTCGTTTTGTTATGAATTTCAACTGATCAAAACAATCAATTATTTGCAATAAATCTACTTTTTTTAAAAAAACTCAAAGAGGAAAACAGAAAATAGAAAGCAATAATTCTTTCGGTTAACACAAAATGATGTTCAAATCATTAGGGGATTCTACAGCAACTTTAAAATAAGAAGCCTAGAATGGCTATTCTCCTTTTAAACAATAGCAATGCAGTCTCATTGAAGATATAAACTCATCCTAAAAAAGAATGGAAGACGATAAAAAGATTAAATAAGAAGATTTCTCCACATTAGATGGTAATTCATTGAATTTCCTCGATGATCTGCTTGGACTTGCACCTCTGGATATGCGTAATCTTAGCACTGGGCAAAATAAATATTCCACAAAGTAGATGGCTGAAAAGAGCTAAAAGGATAAAGATTCAGTTGAATTCTTAGCAACTAATAATAACAAAGAGTACTTCGACATCAGTGATAAACTATTTAGTCTCAACGATGTTGTCTAAGAAGCTGAAAGCTTGGCATTTGATTTGGAAGATAGAGCAGAGGATTTTAATTCTTAAGAACTAAATATGAATTTGGATTAAGAACAATAAGATGATTTGAAAGTTGAAAACCCTCCATTAGCTACAAGCAACTCAAAGAGAGGAAATACTTCTGATTCCCTGGATGAAATTCCTCCAAATGTGATAGATAATTTGAATAGGTGTAGGAAAACAATAAATAATTATTGTAATAAAACCGGAAAAATTAAGAATAAAATTACAAAGAGGTAAAAACCACACCAAAGAATCAAAATTATTATTAAAGTTGTCAAGAATAGTAAATAAATGTAATATTACTACGAAATAAATAAGAAGAAACAAATGATACAAACGGCTTGACAAAACAGAAAGAAAAATTTAAAATATTTATCCTTGGCTAGATTTATCAACTAGTCTCTCTCTCTCTCAATTTTATCTTGTGGACTGTGTTTTATATCAATTTTATGTACTATTCTCACCTTTTTTACTGTAAAGCTTTAATTTTCTTAAAATATTCTAAAAAATTATCTTTTAATAGCTGGATTGTTTAATGTCTATGAGATAAAAGCATCAATGAAGAGTCTATACGCTTTTCTTCAAATAACTCTTTCTTGATGAGAGAGGAGCTTAATTGCTTTAAATAGAGGTAATTGATGGTTAAAATGCAAACACATCTTAAGATGATGATTGCTAAAGTTTATGAAATATCGAATCTGCTTATTCAGTTGCTTATGTTGTTCTCCTGAATCTCAGCATACTTCGCACTTGCTATTTTTCATTCCCTTCCATACTGGAATATTCGGGTAAAGTTGAAAACTTATCTGGCATTTTCTACTTCTCGACATTGGATTTCAGGTATTAAACAAGAGAAATATCTTATTAATAATCTTGAGATGATGTTTATGCTTGTTGTGATTAAAATTATCGTTTGCCCTTCACTTCTAATGAAGTTCGTACTGTATTCAACTAAATGGGAGTTGGTTTTACAATTAGATTTTCACTTTTAGGGATACTTGCTAGTTAAATTGATTGCTGGTTCATCTCAGAATGTTAGTTGTTACCTCGAAAATAGGCAAAACCTGTTTAAAAAAATACTGCTTCTTGATAAGGCTGGTTTTTAATGAATTTCTAAGGAAAATTGTTGGTTTCATGAGGAGCAATATCCTTGAGAGTTTTCCTCTCTTTGAAAAAATTTCCAGAAATGCGTATTCTTTCTTTGGAATCAGTTCTGTCAAGTTGTTTGAACAATTGATTCCTTGGACTCAGTAAATGAACTCTGTTTTCTTTGCTTGTAGAAGGGACATTTCTTACAATAAAACTTGGGTTTTACTCTCCTCTAGCGGTATTACTTTAACTTGTTGAGATGCTCATTTTCTAAGGTGAAGTATCTTGCCGGCTATGAGAACGAATTTTCTGAGTTTTTAAGTTCATTAGGCTTTTTTATGAACTTTTTTTGAACTAACTCCCAATATACATTGGTGTATTCTACTTGATATCTTCAAGAGATTGCGTTTAAACAAAAGTAGAAATAGCCCCCTAAGAAGCTGGAATTACAACTGATTGAGTCAACAAAGAATGTTCAAAGTTCCTTTTCTTTTCAGACTATTCATAAATACTCTCCATTTCTTAAATTTATTCTTCTGGATATTTCCGAAAAAGACGCTATGTGCTACTTTTTTGACTTCTTTAGCTTGAAGGAATTATATTGTAGTTGTCATCTTCTGATTCTAAGGAATTGTTTCGACTTTTTTATTGCGTTTATTGGAGCTTTTCAAGATTAATTCTTGGAACTTTCACTAAGCGTGATGGAGCAGATTATTGTATTTCCATGTCTTCCTAGCAATCTTCTCCCTCAATGAAAATTAAAGGACCATCCGAAATATTAGTATTATTGTAAGATGTTGACTGAAAGGACTGCTAATGCGAATTTACTGACGGTTTCACATAGTATTTAGTTAAGTATGAGCAACTTTAGTTTTAGTTTAAACCAGGAGTATTTATTGATGAAACGTTTTTTAGATGACTTGCATTGATTCGGCAGCTTGCTAAGGATACCTACTACTAGCTATTCTATGAACTAGAATCAAGAACATGAAAGCTGGTTCTGCTTTTGTTGATATGCAGGACTATCTTTTTTTGTTTCAGGACAGTTTAAAAAGGAGATTGAGTCAAACCTTCAAGAGATGTTGCACTTTCATCTCTAATTAGCAGAGAAGGACTCGATGAACGTTATCTAGCAGCTCCGCCATCCTGATGATGTTTGGCTGCTTTAAAATTATGTTCTTCTCCTTGTGGTTTCCCCTCTAGTTGAAGTAAATTTTAGAACGATTTTACTTATAAATGTGGACCCACCATCTAAAAGAATTCCTCTTCTTCATTACTGGAATTAGACTTAATTCTATTTCTGCTATTTACACCACCCGCTTTAAGTCTTTATTTAGAATTACTATCTTCATCAATGCTTTAATTTTCATGTTACCTATTAAATTTAACTTAAATTTATTTAGTTATTTGTGGATTTAATATTGTCATAATATTGTTCGAAGTAGATGCATGCTCAGGTGCTAAATTAATGAATTGCATTCTTGAAAACGCTTTTCGTTATGATTCGATAGCCTTAGCTTCATTGTAGTCTTATAAATCACTATCAGTAACTTCGATTGTGGTATCTAATTGGCTATTTGGTTCAAATCTATTTTGGAAGTTAGTCTTTAGTTTTCTAGCTAATTCTAACTTGAGTCTTGCCTTTTGTTCTTGTCTTTCCTTATTTTCTTTGTCTTTTTACAGAAAAGAATCTAAATTTTCAATATCTGATTAAGGAATCTGGATTTTAATTGCATTTTTGAGTCTCTCTTCTTTCATTCCTTCTTTTAGGTGCACCTGATCCTTCAACTTATCAAAGATATTAAAACCCATCATCTGAAGCTTCGATTTTTCAATGGCAAATATTTCAGTGTCTTGTGAATGGCAGATTGCTGAGCATTATCGCTTTTCTAAACCCTTTACAATCTCCTCTTCACCAAAGTAACTTCCTTTGCCTAGAATTTTGACGGTCACCATCTTTGAGACATTTAGCTTTCTCTTTTTCTTTCGCAGATGCTCATACTCGATCACTTAATTCGTATCTTCTTCATCGTCAATATTGAACTATTTTGCTAGCTCTTCTGGGTTAGAATACCTTGAGCGAAGTTCAACTTCTCCTTCTTTGATTAGAAACAAGAAATTGGAGTTATTACCTTCATCATAAATGCTTTGTTTGACTTCACATCGAAGGATCCTGACTTACTACAGCACTTAGAGCACTTTTTTTATTGTTATGTTGTTGAAAAAATCAAAACTTTTTATGAACTCAATCTTCTCAGTGATCACATTCTTTTTCATGGAATCCATAGCCTTTTCAAACCCACTCTTATCCAATATCAAAAATTCAGAGTTTTCTCGACTCACTAATGTTGCAGTCCTAATAGAATTTTAAAAGACAAGGATGTTAGAAAAAGAAAAAGAAAATTATTTTTTATAATTCTTTTATGCAGAATTCTCAGTTTGCTATTAGCTCCTCCATAATAATAGCCCTACTACCATGATTTTCGAAATTTTTTACCTGCCTTACGATGTCAATAAAGCAATTTCTCCAAAAGAGTCCCCTGGAACGAAAGTCTTCACATGGATAAAATTAGGGAAATAATGTTTAATAAATTCAGAATCTGTCCAATTAGCTTTTTTTTTTTCCTCATCGTCAATAATATCTTCCAGCTATCTCGTTGATGATCTCTTCCTTTTTATACAAATTTGCTGAATTAAAAATATCCTTTTTAAACAATTTGCAATCAATCTACAGAAATCCATGAGGAGTAGCCTTGATCTTTGTCTAATATTGAGTCTTCAGATTATCAATAAAACTCTTAACATTTGTATCGACAACAGCTTTTTTGTTCACACCCTGAGCTAGGGTATTAAGAAAACTTCTTGCAGCTCCTTCAGCTTTTGTTTCACCTGATTGCTCTTTTATGATTTCAATTTTCTTCGGTTAGAGAGCAGTTTTTTTCTTAAAACTAGGATCTGGAATTAAGCACAACGCTGAGCCTGCTCATAAAAGAAAAAATTCTTTAAGATCGCTTGAAGTATTCCAATACAAATTGATTTCAAATTAGAAAGCTGTACCTTTGATTACAGTGAATAGCTCTTTGCCTTTTTCACCTTGAGAAAAAACATATTAATTATTGGTTGCCATTCTAATGATTTAATAAGTATACCATGGTTGAAAATAATCTCATGTTTTTTAAAGCTTCGATAAGACAATGCATTGATAATCTTTTTGAAAGAAGAAGAGTCTTTGACTTCAGACTAGACGCTTGAAGGATCGGAGAAGAAAGCTAGGTTCTTCACGACATTGCAAAGAAAATTAATCTCCAGTTCGTTCTTGAATTTCTTTCTAAGGGCATATATCGTCATCTGCAAAGCATATTAAAGCAGAAGTAGAATAAGCAATGGATTATTCAACATCCCCAAGGGAAAAAAATGAAAAGATTCATGTATTTTCAATGATGTTCTAAAAAAGCCTAACATTTTGATTCTCTTCAGCACAAAGATCTACGTTTTCTGGAAGCAAAATATCCATGAGCATGGTGTCCTTCTGTGTTAGCTTGCTTCTCCAATCGGCAGAAGATTTCATAAGCTACTCAAGATGGTCAGAGTTTAGAGCTCCTCTGCGCATGTAGTTTTTAGCTGTCTCATAGACGTAATTGAGTGTCTAGCGAGTTTGGATGATGCTGGAGAGATCAAATTTGGGTTAAGAAGAAATTTTATTCTGCAAACAAATTTTCTCATCTGTCTGCTGCTTAATTGTTGATGTACTTCCACATTCCTAAGGATTCTCAGGGATATCCACTAGGGAAGAGATCATTATGGTAAGCGGAGATGATAATAATTTCAAGCAGAAAGAAGTGTAGAGAATGCTAGAAATACAAAAAATTATAAACTTTTTAATTCGTTTCTCTAATTAAAAAGCGAAAAGAAGAGAAGAAGTAAAATTTAAAACAAAATAGTGGTTATTTCTGAGCTAGGTCAGTGAAGAAAGGTAGAAACAGTGGAAAATTCTTAGTTTTTCCTTTACAATCTTGTGGTAGTTTTATTGAAAAATTTCATAAATCAATTTGTATGGTTAAGGTGAAAAATAATAGAATTTGTAAGTAATAACTTTGATATTATGTATTAAAGTTAATTTATCTGTAGAACTTATTGAAATAGAATAGAAAAAACAATAGGAAAAAGAAAAATAATCATACAAAAAAGAGATCATGATTTCCCATCAGAATTCCTCATTGCTAATATCGATAAGATTGACTAGCTCAACCTACTCTCCTTTGTTACATAAATTCACGCAAGGAACAAGTTTGTCACCTTCAGGAATTTCAATTGTCAGTGTAAACCGATTCGTCGCCTTTTATTTTTTAAATGTGAGCTGTTTCTTCACTGGATCGAACAAGCAGACAATCACATCTTCATTAGCGAACAAAAAGCTCTTATTTGCCATGTTATCCTCCTTCGACGAATGCGACCACGAGTATCCATTCGAAGAAATCATATACGCTCCATGGCCAATTGAATTGTAGTCAAATTTAAATGCCTTGTTTTCCAATACATTCTTCAGACACACTCCAAATCCTATCCAATTCGCGATATTCTTCACTTGAAATGCAAATTTTGTAGGATATTCCATGCTTAGCTCAGGATCTAGCAATGCGAATCTATTCTCATAATTTTAGTTAGCGTTCTGGGTTATCTGAATATATTTAAATTGATTATTAGAATTTTTAAAATAAAACTGAAAGATCATGTGTTTTGGCTAAAAAGTTGTAAAATATTGTTATCAATCCCTCTCATTTAAGGTAGCTAAATTACTCAAGAATGCATTTTCAAAAAAAATTAAACTTTTTAAAGTGCATTTTCTCTTTTCTGTGTTTGTTCTTGAGTTACCTTGTTGTCAGTAATGGAAATTGTAGATGCTTTTGAAGTTTAAGAGAAAGTGAAATTGATAGCTGGACCTGAAACAGAAGCCGTTTTCTCAAATGTTTTTTCAAGTTTCTTGATAGAGTCGACAAATAACTTTGAAGACTTTTGAATTGTCTTGATTATTTCCTACTCAATGTGACTAAACGCTTCGATTGATTTTTCAGGTCTGATATCGATTTCAAGTCCCTTTTTTTCAGAATAACTCACAGAATCCACTAGTTTCCTGCATTCCAGTTAAAGTACATCAACATCAGTGTATTCGTTGTTCACAATGGATTCAATAACCTTTGGCATGTTGTCATTCATAAAAACTTGCGCAACAATTTTATCTTTAATCCGTTTCATTGTATTTGAGCATTCGTGCTCGAAGTTCTTGATTGTCTAAGCTAGACTCTCTACTACTTCTTTGATATTATACAGAACATTTTAATTAAGCTAATCAAGTTGTGTAAGGAGCTCATCTACATTGCTATTGAGTGATTGTCGATTTTTCATCTTTTCAGCAACTTCGCTGAGAAACAGTTTCATAGGGATAACTTTGTGCTTTCCATGGATTTCAACTCTGCATATCGAACAAATCAGCCCACATTCTCTGCAGCCTGAATCAACACAGATCATGTTCAATTGTTCACCTGCATGAAGTTGCCCTTTCTAGCACTCTAAATATCGCAATTTGCAGTTTTTGATTGTCTCCTCCATATTTCAGTTTATTGCTCCTATAGAGAAATACACAACTTTTTCAATTCCTATAAAAATAAAATTAAAAATCTTCTTATTTTCTTATCTGCGATCTCCCCCCTTGTAGTCTCTCAATAGATTCTTCTGTCTCCAACATTTTACAGTTAATTCCTATGAACAGAGCGATTCTCATGACTTCTCCTCACTGCTCTTCAGAGTTTTCACAGGGAATAAAGGGTTCAACTATCTAGTATTTGTTTCTACAATGAGTGAACAAGAAAAAAGAATTTTGCATTTTCATGCTATTTTTTTTCAAATACTTGATGAAATAGAAAAAGACTTTGAAATTCCAAATAAATAAAATAAATTAATTTTTCTAATTAAATTAAGCCAATGATTTGAGGTAAAAAGAAGATAAAAATATTCACTTTCTTACAAACTCAACTTAAAACTGATTTAGCTTTGTTGATTGAGGCTAATACAAATCATTTGCAATGATTTCAAAGACCCATTTTCTGAAATATTATCCAAAACATGTTTAGCAAAGATCTTTCAATTTGGAGTTGAGTAATATGAACAATCTTAAAGAGACAGATAGATGAATAAAAAGTGAAGCCCATCTAAAAAGGGTGTCTTTTTAGAGATAAAAAAGAAGAAAAATTAACAAAAAAAAGAGAAGAAATCTATTTAAGATTAAGCAACCTGGAGAAGAACTTCTCCGAGAGAAAGAAAGATCCACTCAAGAAGTAGAAACTTGCAGCTGATTTACGTTATGTTAGTTCTTCTACTACAAATAAGATATCATATGGGTCCCTTAAAAGTACTGTGCCATCCTCTTCTTCATCTTCTGTAATATCCTATGCTGGCATTGAGAAAATAACAAGTGTCTACCTTGAAAACACTTCAACTTCAACAAAAAAGATTTATTTAATAATATTTTAATTGCTTGAACTCATGCATTGAAAGACAATAAACGATAAAAGCACTCAATATCCTTCCATAAATTAATACAATTTAGCAATATTCCCAAAAATGACATTTACTGTTAATTGATTTTCTTTCCACCCCACTCCCCCCTCCTCCCCTTTTTTTCTAAAACACAAAATGGCTTTCTCGGCAATTATATGGCAAGCATCGCACTAAAGCATGCACGAATACACAAATAACTCAACAAACTAGATACTTCATGAGGGAAAAAATGAAAAGGATTTAAAAACAGTGAATTTTCATTCATCAATTATCTTGATAAAACTAAGTAGCAGCTTATTATGAAGCCAATAGAGGCTCATCTTTCGACTTTAGAAGATTCGAATGAGGAATCACTGACATTTTGACTTATTAATCAAATAAATGCTTGAATTCTTCTATTTTAGTGGAGGCTTGATTTGACTGTGATTTCACGATGCGTCTCTTCACAAAGAACATCCGAATTCGAAAGAAAACAAAACCGATTTCATACAAAGTCGAGAAGAACACTCTGAAAATCTAGTATCCAGCAAAGAATATTGACAGACCGAAGATTATGTATTATTTCGCTTGACTTGAGTTAGGATCATCTTAGATCAGTGGACTTGTCATGATAATAGAAAGGATTAAGCCTACTGCAACATTCAAGGTCAGCCATCTTGTAACATACCCAAATTTAATCATCTTACTGACTTCTTGCTGGACACCTCCATCATCTGCTTAGAGATTTAACACACACAAAAAAATAAATAAATTGTATTGAAAATTCAGATAAATTTTTGTAAAAATGCAGAATGAAATATCAAAATATTTTGCTAACTTAAAACACTCAAAATTTCTGAAATATTTACCATTTGACGATTTAGTGCCCCAAGAGAGATCATCGATTCTGCAAATCGCGTAAATGAGAAGGAGATGGATGTACTATGCAGAATATCCGAGAAAATGTGGGAAACTCTTTAGGATCTCAAACATTCTGCTGGGATAAAAAAGTACAGGGATAACATTCGCTCCAAACCCTACTAAGACAATCACTGCAAAGCAATCCCGAAGAAATTTATTATCCCAATCTTTAAGAAGTCCACTGTTTTCTTCCTCCTGTGTGATCGATTTAAAGATATAAAGCTAAACTAGGTAAATCCCAACATTTATGACGTAGAAAATCATCAGGAGAAATGCGAGCATCGTTATGGTTCCTGTTTTGATAGACACAAGAAGGGATTAAGATAATGAGGATGAATTCTTTATTAATCAATATGTCTCTCAAGCAAAAAAGATTATTCTTACCGAGAAAAGTTGAGGCAGAATAGAATAAGGAGATTGCCTTTGGATTGCGATTGTTGAAAGATATGGAGTAGTAAATAATAGATAGAACGCATATTAGATATGTCACGATTAAGATAGTTGACAATGTAATAGAAATTGCCAGAGAGCTGTCTGTATTTCCTTGTGTTGCGCTTTTCACATTCATCAGGATCATGATGAATATGATTGTGAAGTAGATTGACAGTGCCATTTGTCCGAGAAACTAATTTTCAAAACAAATAGATCATAAATGGAATTGGAATAGCCTTATTTGAGAGTGAATAATCTTATTACTCACCAATCAAACACAACAAAATTTAGAGAATATTAATTTTAAACACTAGATTGTTAGCAGACAAAATAAGTAAAACTAAGTTTGCTTTTCGTTATCAGCTCAATTTACCTGACTGAATTTTCCAAACTGCATGCTGATCTTGAAGCAGAGAAGCTGTAAATGAGAATGGTTGGATTCGAAGACAATATTTTTCTTTTTGATCGACTAATTGTATGATTCAAAAAGCAATGCATTAGGATACTTTTCGAAAGTTCAATTTAGAATGGCAATTATGATTACTTCATCGAGTGCAAAGTGAGAGCCATTTATCCATCTTCCTGAAAGTTTAAAATTATTATTTAGATATGTAAAACAAACTTTTGGTACTGCAGGAAAATATGCTATTATAAATTAATATTATTTAATTGGGGGGCAAAAATTACTTCTTTAAGCTACAAGAGTTTGTAGATCTGTCACAGGATCGACTTTTGCTGTGGCTGTTCGGATGTATTTGAGATGATATTTTCGATTTTTCTTTGAGAATATTTTTAGACAAAGAATTCGATCTTCAGCGAGATTCATATTTTGCTGTTCTAGAGTTAGTTCTTGCTCAACATCCAGCACACTCGAGAGGTAATCGTCTAGAATGGAATTTCCATTTTCATCTCTTTTTAATGCCTCCCACCTGTACCCACTGAAAGCTCCTGGTAGTACATGGATGAACCCAAAAAATGACTCAAATGGCTTATCGATAAAATGACCTAAGAGAACAAATGAGAAACAAACAAAAGAGAATAATTAAAACAATCAATGATTTTTTTGACATTTAGCATGTATAATATTCTCTTCATCATTAGAATAACTTACCCATATTGTATTCAAACATTTGAGCCTTCTATATGCTAAACAATTCATGGTAGAGCTTGGAGAAAAAATTAACTTCACCTTGAGGTATCTCATCCTCTATCAAATTAAAAATAAATACGATTTCATCACAAAATCACACATCTTGAAGCAAATTGGTTAATGCCTCCAAAACCTTCCTTTGCTAATACAAAAAGTCCCTAAAATCATCAACTTGTTTGTACCTTATTGCAATTTGATTCCCATGAAACCGCAGACACCTCCAATATTTTTATCAGTTTCGAGTGCCACATACAGATCAAGTAATGCTTTTTCACCAGGTATTAACCCACAATCTACAAGAATCGTATGATCAGGCTGGAATAACTCACAGAATCCACTGAAGAACCAGAGATGACTCGATAATTTACCTCCATTTTTATATTTTATGCAATGGAAGATATGTAAGTAATTATCTTCATCATTTTCAGAACATTTAGGCTTTTTCTCTTCATTGTTAGCTGAGAGATGAATATTATCTTAAAGAGGAGTCTCTGCCTCTTAATCTCCAGTATGAATAATCTTCTACAAGCGTACTCTCATTTGATACAATCTAAAATTGTTTTTTGAAAAATAATCAAGCTCAATTCCATTAAGCACTGTGAAAGAAGAAAGTGTTACACTGCATTGTTCTATTTGGTATTGATATACTCCTTCGCTTCGTTTTGTTCCATGTAAAGGAAATCTGTTTTTTTTTAATCCGGAGTACGATTGTCGTTTTCTTTACCCTTAAAACTCTTCACGTAGTTCTAAAATTTTCGTCCGAGAATTTGGTTTTCTTTTAAAATCTTAAATTCTTATTCTTTAAGCTGCTCTACCTTGAAGTTTGCTTTCTCTAGATTTACTTTATATTCATTATACTCCTTCTGAAGAGTATATTTCTTGATTCCCCTATTAAACTACTTCCCATCAGTTCGGTCCCAGAGGCTAAAAGAGTAAAATGCAAGGGACAGTTATTTTTTCTCGAAATATTATCAAAAATAGATTAAAAAATAGCCTTAATTTCAATTAATTAGGATATTTCTTACTTAAAGTACTCTATGATGTTATCGTCAGTGTCAAGAGAAGAGTTAACTCGATCAATTCCGTCATAAATCACAACGACAATGATCTCTTCATTGTTGATTTATAATTCGTTCTTAAAGTGCTTCATGTTCTTCAAAATGCCTTCAAGTGTGCTTTCTTGAGGATAAATTATCCAAATTATTCAATAATATCAATCACTAAACGTGGAATAAAAAGGAAGAGTAGTAATTTTTTATATTTAGAATTTTTTTTCCCAATATTTATCTTGATCTTTTTTAATATTTACCAAGCTCCTTTCTGGACTCATTATACATGGTGATGCAAATCGCTAGTTTAGGCTTCAAAACACCTCTGTTTGGAGAAGGAATAAGCAGGCCTTCATCTTGTTTCTGATTGTAGAGGGAAATCATTCCATGACCGATATTCCATTTAGAGTTATTTTCTTTCGAAGTTATGCTAGAAACAGGTAAAAATTCATTCAATGGATTCCCAGGATCATCTAGAAGTCTATGAGCTGCCAGTAAATCAAATTTCTTTGAGTTTATCAAACCTTTTCATAAAAGTTCCAAAAAAATAAATTAGTTATCATGTTTCTAGAAAACAACAAACATCAAATAACTCAAGTTTCATCGAAAATTATTATTACTCTTTTCCATTTGAAGTTCAATAGGTCTCAGCATATCATATTAGTACTGCAATTTGCGCGGGCCTTTTGGTAGATAGCTTGTTAGATTGAATAGATTTGACATTTTCCTTTTAGATTCCTCAATAAAAGACTAAGAATAGTTGCAATATTTTAGAAAATCAATAAGAAAAACAGAGTAGAGTTATCGAATCTTTTGTGTTGAGAAATAATATCAAAACAAAAGCGATTGTAGAAGATATTTTTCAAGCCTACTTTTTAAGATAAAAAGAATAGATAAACACAGCAATAAAATCAACAAGAATCCACGATGCGTTTATTGATCTTTTCAGCTTCACTTAAAAAATTCAAAAACCTTCAAGGAGATTACACTTGATCAATAATTAAGACCCTGTTCAGCTGCGATTTCAATTAAATTAGTTTATTCAATATGAACTAACTGCAGATAAAGATAAGCACTGTTATTTTCCCCAAGGTTAAACTAACTTGCCTTGACTCAACATATTCTCCATTTAATGAGAAACAATTCCTTTTGCCGAAGAGAATTTCAGTTCATACTTAGTAATTCCCTAGATCTCTTTTTCTAGAATTAGGAAAGGAACACAAATTAAATAAATTCATCTCAAAATGGCAACAATTATTTATTATGCTTTACTTCTGAAGGAATATCATCAAAATGAAGATACAAAAGTATTGTTAGAACAATTAGAGACAAAAAGAGATTGATAACTTAACGCTCTATGAATTGGTTAAGATAGATTCGAATAGTATTAATTAAAACACTTAGATATTTTTTACCAGAAAAAATAATTTAATTGAAGGTTTTAATTAACCAATCATAATTCTGAAAAGTCTTTTCTTAGTAGTTGTTTTGTTTCAGCAGATTTATTTAAAAATATGAATAGTTTAATGTGTTTTTTTATTGAAAATAAATGAGTTAACACAGTTTTGAGATCGTAACAGTAAAGAATAAGGATTTGAAAGATAATCAGTATTCAATCTCTTTACAAACTCTCTCTCTCTCTCTATCTTTCGGTGTTTGGAAGATCGAATAATATTTTAATTTTGAAGTTGGCTAAGTTCTTTTTCTTGCCAAAGATTTCTTTTG